>ENA-UOXG01000199-UOXG01000199.1-mixed-culture-metagenome-genome-assembly--contig:-NODE-199-length-38091-cov-39.139736_pt1 | contig 38091 bp, 40 predicted proteins | sample MGYA00238159_ERZ761634 | MGnify/ENA primary metagenome ERZ761634 (study PRJEB28908, sample SAMN08776845) | mixed culture metagenome | isolation source: Freshwater growth medium | place: USA... | reverse complement strand
CGCGATCTCATCGTACTGCACCATGTGAAACGAATTGTCTGCGGCTTTGATGATGGCGACTCGCAGCTGAGGAGCACGGGAGCAGCGTGCGTGGCCGCGGCGGGCGTGGTCGGCGCGGTGTGCGTGGCCGCGGCGTGCGTGGCCGCGGCGTGCGTGGCCGCGGCGTGCGTGGCCGCGGCGGGCGACCGGGCGTGCCAGCGGCGGGCGTGCCAGCGGCGGGAGTGGGGCAGTGCGGCAGCAGCAGTGTGGGGGACGCGCGGCAGCGCCTCACCGTTGGTCTGCACGCCTTATGCTTGTCCTGCGAGCAGTGAAGGAGCAAGGCATGTGGTTATCAGGCTGTGGTTTGGGAAAGAGGACGTGGCGGGCGTATGCGCGCTGCCATGCCGCGCGGGCGAAACTCACAGCTCAATGCACGCTCAACATGCTGGCAGCAGCCGCGTGCGCGCGCGCCGCAGCGCAGCAGGGGATGGCCGGCAAGCGCACCGAGACTTGGGACGCCACCATCACGCTATGATCATGACCTGGGCGGGATGGACACGGCACGTCAAAGCATCACGAGCAGCGTGAGCGTCGAGAGTGAGGAGACGTCGCGCATTGTTTCAACGCCCCTTATGCGATTTTTTCTTTGAAGTGGTGCACGTTTGAATGCGAGTGCTCGACTTTCCATCATGGCGCGTTCAAACAAGCAAGCACTTCGCAACCTCACGCGGAGGCCGTCCTCATGCGCGTCTCTCGCTCGCCGCTAGGCTGATGGCAGCTCGTGATGCTTTGACATGCCGTGCCCTTCCCGCCGAGGTCGTGGTCACAGCGTGATGGTGGCGTCCCAAGAGCCAAGTCTCGGTGCGCTTGCCCTCTGCTGCGCTGCGGCGCGCGCGCACGCGGCTGCTGCCAGCATGTTGAGCGTGCATTGAGCTGTGAGTTTCGCCCGCGCGGCATGGCAGCGCGCATACGCCCGCCACGTCCTCTTTCCCCAAACCACAGCCTGATAACCACATGCCTCGCTCCGTCACTGCTCGCAGGACAAGCATAAGACGTGCAGACCAACGGTGAGGCGCTGCCGCGCGTCCCACATTGCTGCTGCCGCACTGCCCCACGCCCGCCCACGCCCGGTCGCCCGCCGCGCCGGCCACGCCCGCCGCGCCGGCCACGCCCGCCGCGCCCGCCACGCCCGCCGCGCCGGCCACGCCCGCCGCGCCGGCCACGCCCGCCGCGGCCACGCACGCTGTTCCCGTGCTCCTCAGCTGCGAGTCGTCATCATCAAAGCCGCAGACAATTCGTTTCACATGGTGCAGTACGATGAGATCGCGCGCAGAGTACGTTGCGGATGCGATCGCGCGCAGAGTATGCTGCGTGGTGAATACGCGCTGTTTTAGTGTATCGTGTAATCTCGTCGATCTCAGTAATCTCGTCGGATTTCGGTTTCGTTATTTGTCGACTTTCGCAGCACGCGCGTTCACACCGCAACGACACCCAAAATAGGAGTGCTAACACTAGTGTTGGAACAGTGTAACACCAGTGTTTTCCATAACACTTTCATAACACTAGCAAACTAGTGTAACACCGTGTGTCACACAATGTGTCTTGTTGCGGTGCAATTATCAATCGAAACCGTTTGTCTGTCGACAAGTTTCGTCGCGGTCCATGAATCCTACGCTCAAGTCACAAATGACATTTTACATTTTACATTTGGAGGGGACGGAACTGGAGACCCCCGTTTGAGACGTCTTGAAGACGTTTGTCTGAAACACGCAAACTCTTCCCACACCACACTGTGTGGGCGTGTATACACGACTGTGGAGAAACCGCGCGAGAGCCGCGCGCGAGAGCCTTTCGAACCCGGACGGGAGTCGGTTCGCGACGCCGTCGGTGTGGTTGGCACCTGGCTGTCTCGGATGCTAAAATTTCAATTCAGCTGATGGGGCTGATGGAGTGGCTTCTCAGGCTTGCCTACCTCGAGGGCTCGCCTGAGCTTCTCAGGGATGCGTTCTCGGACGCGCTTTGTGCCAGCAGCCGCGAGCAGTGCATAGAGCGGAGCCATGCTGAGGCAGACCCACCCGAACGCCCAGCCCCCGCACGCGTACACGGTGGGCACACGCCGCTGGATCGGGATCTGCGCGGTCCACACGTCCCCAAGTAGCATCGGCTTGAGCGCAAGGGTCCGTCCATACGGGTCTGCGACGCCGCTGATGCCATCGTGCGCGCATTTGAAGAGCGTGGCGCCATTCTCGACGGCACGGAAGAGGTTGTCGCCCCACAGATCCTGGCCAATGTGTGGGCAGGTCAGAAGCTGATGAAGGAGGCACTCAGTGGCCATCAGCGGTCATCACACACCTGGCCAATGCTCGACCAGTAGTCTGAAGGCCCAATGAGTAAGTCAGCGCCCGAGTCGGCGCCCGCCCCCACCGACCGCTCTGCGCCGCGGCAAAGTTTCGGCAAGGGATGAAGGGCTCAATCAGGGCTCAATTAGGGCTCAATTAGGGCTCAATTAGGGCTCAATTAGGGATGAAGGGCTCAATGCATGACGTCGGCTCGGTACAACGGGGTGGGGTCCAGCCGACGCAAAAGAGGGGCGTGGGAATGTGGCTGAGCGGCTGGCTGGGGCATGAAAGGGGCATTTGGACGGCAGGGCGTACGGATCACGTCTGGGAAGTCGAAATCGAAGCAGATGGCGCCCGCTACCATGAGCGACAAACCGCCAAAGTCGACCTCGATAGGCGACGGAGGTGCACGACCCCGCTCGATGCCAACCTCGAGAAAGGGAACCGGCCGGGCCTTCTCCCAAGTTCCCAGCAGACGATCCGCCTGGATGAGAGAGAAAGTGTTTCGTTGGAGCCCGCGGCCGTTGGGTGCCGACGGGTACGCGATGCCCACGACGGCGCTTGCCGCATGCGCCGGCCTGCCTGTGCTATTGGTCAGCTGGAGGACTGCGAGTGCCTCGTGCACGACATCGAACGTGGGGCCGTCTGCCGGATAGGGCAGCGCATCGGGAGCGCCGGCCGCCAACGGTTGGCCAGATGCCATCTCGGACCACAGGATGAAGTCATCTCCAGCTGCCAGGCGCTCGCGTGTGCGTTCGAGCGCCCATTGCAGCGAATAGTTGCCGTAGCCGCCGCTGATGCAGCTGACCTGGAGGGTCGCAGCTTTGGTTGGGCGTGCCACGGGCGGTGCTGCTGGGTGCAGCATCGCCGCGGCTGCTGGCCATACGGAGATCTCATCGAGCCACATACCACGCCCAAGGCCAACGCGCAGGCCGCCGTAGGCGAGCGCCGCGGCCCACGCGCACGCCACAGCCCAGACGTGCGCACGCGAGACGCGCTGCAGCAGCAAGAAGCCGACGGCCACGGAGCCCGCCCACGCGACTCCGAAGAGAAGGATCGCCCAACCACCCAGAGCAACTAGCTGCCGGACTGCGGGCAGCAGTGCGAGGCCTGTGATGGGCAGCCCGACGGTGCCAAGCGGCGTGAACGCCACCCAAAGCTGCCAGAGCCCCGTCCACACGGTTGGGAAGGCGAGCGCACCGAAAGCGCACTCGGGGTAGCGCATCCACAGCTGGCGTTGTACGGCAATCGCAGCCAGGAGCATGGAGTTCTGGAGGAGCCCGAGGCCGACCACTGCGGCCCACGACTCGGCGCGCGAAACCACTTCGTAATGCAAGAGGTCGGCGGAGCCTAGGCCGAGGCACATGGTCAGGAGGATCGTGCCGCTCACCACCTCACCAACGCCAGCCCGGACCGCAAAGCCGAGGAAGAGTGCCGGCCACAGAAAGCCTGTCTCAGGAACGTTGAGGATGCCCGTGAAAATGGCGCACACGCATGCACCTGCAAGAAGGCCTTCGCGATGGGGCAAAAAGGCCTTCACGATAGGGCCTTCATCGTCATGCGGAAGAAGCGGCTCCATGCTGACCACGGCCGTCCCCCTTCCCTGTGGCGAGAGCACATTTTGCCGAAACGCGGCATCAGAGTGGGGCGAACAGAGAAGGGAAGTCCCAAGGTGTCGCTCCCACCCAACAATCGCGAATTCGTCTGTCCATCGATTTCGTCAAAATTGGCGCTCGGAAAATCGTCCCGTGAATCCCCCCCAATGCGATCGGCGACCCGGACGTCAGGGCTGCTCCGCCGGCAGGGTGGTCCTCTGACACACTTCGCACGCCATCGGAGCGGCAGCGGCAGCGGTGAGAGGAAGCACGGGGGGCGTCTACTGGTCACCGGCGCTTGTGGCCAAGTCGGTTCTGAGCTTGTGCCATACCTTCGCAATATCTACGGTCGAGACAACGTGATTGCGACCGACGTGCGCAAGGCACCGGAGATGATCGCGCAGGGGCCCTTCGAACATTTCGATGTCACCGACTTCAAGGCGCTCGAGGACCTCGTGCAAAAGCACGAGGTGGGCACGCTCATCCACCTGGCGGCGCTGCTCTCCGCCACTGGCGAGAAGAATCCGCAGCTCGCGCTGCACATCAATAACCAGGGGGTTACGAATGTGCTGGAGGCCGCGCGGCAGCATAGTCTCAAGGTATTCTCGCCCTCGACGATCGCCGTCTTCGGCCCGTCGACGCCGCGCGACAACACGCCCGACGAGACCGTCATGCGGCCGACAACCATGTACGGCGTGACCAAAGTGCACCTGGAGCTACTGGGAGAGTACTACCACGCCAAGTTTGGCGTTGACTTCCGCTCGCTGCGCTATCCGGGCGTCATCTCATCTGAGGCCATGCCCGGCGGCGGCACGACCGACTACGCCGTCGAGATCTACCACGAGGCACTCGCCCATGGCCAGTACACGTGCTTCCTCGAAGAAGACACCGTGCTGCCCATGATGTACATGCCCGACCTGCTGCGCGGAACGGTGCAGCTGCTCCAGGCGGATGACAAGTCTCTCACGCAGCGCACGTACAATATCGCCGCGCTCTCCTTCACGCCCAAGCAGCTCGCCGCCTCGATCAGCGATCGCATCCCGGGCTTCACCATCGCCTACGCTCCGGACTTTCGACAAAAGATCGCCGCCACGTGGCCAAAGCAGCTCGACGACACGTCCGCGCGCCGCGATTGGGGATGGCGACCCGTCTTCGATCTCGATGGCATGACCGCCGACATGCTGGCCCATCTCACGCCTAAGGTGAGTCCAGAGCGCTCGGCGAAGATTGCGGCCGACATCAAGAGCGCTGCTGCCAAGCGCGACGCGATGATGAAGTTCCTCGCGGAAGCGGCCAAGAAGGAGGCGGTGAAGGTGTGAAGTTGTGCACTTGTGAGGCAGGGCTCTGCTGCGCGATGCGAGACCAAGCGATCAGAGCGCGAGAGGCCAACGACCGTCGTGAACACACCCGGCGGTATGTAATATACGAGGCGATCCGCCCCCGTCGGCAGAAAAGGTGCCCCTACCTGCCGATGCCTACGAGTCAGCCCAATATGCCATGCCATGGCTACTATACCATACGAGGAGGCTGTGTGCTGTGCGTCCCAGTGCGTGTGCTCTACTTTCATATCGAGTGTGCGCATTTTGATATTTGATTTATCGCCGTCCGTTCATGGTGTCGTGGGAGTCGTCAATCGTCATGTTGAGCTTGACGGGACCGGGAGCCGGTTGATAGTCCACTATATGTCGTGGTGTGGTGTGAATTCATAATGAATCGAGCCTGTTCTTGCTTTGGGAGCAGAAGCGACACGCGCGGTCCCGCAGAAATGGTGCGGACCAAGGAGCGCTATCTACTCGTGACCATCGACGACGTAGGCGCAGCCGCAGCAGCGGAAGCGTCTGCGCCCGCGCCCGCACTCAACCACTCGGACGTGCAAGCCAGCATCCGTGACTCCGTGCATCGCCACGTAAGCGGAATCAGTGGCAACGGCGCCGACGGAAACGCTGCGGTGGCCTCGGTGCAGACGCAGCACTACTCGCCGCAGGCACAGCTCGTCATGGTGCGCGTGCCTCTTGCGCAGAGTCGCAGAGTCCGTGAAGCCATCGAACTGGTCAAGGTCGCGCGGCAGCGATCGGTGCGTATGACTGTGGCGCGCGCCTTTGGTAATGCGCGACTCGCGCGGCGTGAGGTCATGCGGCGCTTAGTCGCCGAATTGCGACGACAACAAGGCAAAAGCGACGTGAAGCGACTACGGGACACTCTGCAACAGCTCGTGGAGCTCCAAAAGGCCTAATCTACAGAAATTCACTTGAGACGCTTGTAAATATTCTTCGCGATAGTACGCGGACCAGTTCGTAACAAATCACATACTCGTGTATCTCTCACTCTCAACTCCAAAACGCAAAGGACCAAAAGTGTCGAATTTACCTGATGTCCTGATTCGACCATGAGTATATTCAAAAGTAGTAGAAAGACTGTGCTCTCGATCACCGAAGGACACACACCGTCCTCTCTCGTCTCTGACAGAGTCACTTTTACTGGCGTACTTTGCCCGTCCACTCCACTCTACTCCACTCATAGGAGTCTGAGGCGAAAAGAGACGGGTCCGGAAACTGCGATCTGCGTAACCACGTCAGCTGCGTACATGGGGAGCACGTGTGAGCGGGCGACTTGAGATCTAGTGTGCGTGCTGCTTTTTTATCATAACCGATGTCGATGTGGAGGATGATGGTGTAGGGGTTTTCTGAGCACCGTGTGAAACCAATTATCGGGCATCTCGTCAGATCTGCGATCGGCAGTCCGAATCGTGGACTGCCACGCCCCCTCGTTCCTTCGTGGCGACCTTTAGCATCAGCTACACCAGAATCCGCCATCATGGAACGCAGCACAACGCTTGCGATCTCCATCTCACCTGTGGGACTGCGCGCCTCAAAGCTCCTGGCACCGCTGGCTTCCCCCGCTGCGTTGCCTCTCAGTCCCCCAAAACCTCGGCATGCACCAGGCAGCAAAGTACAATCACAGCCCGAGTCGCCCAAATCCATCTTCACTGTGCTCGAAGATCCCGATGAAGCCGCTTCCATTCCTGTTTCCTTCATCGCTCGCTCCTGCAGACTTCACCGTGCAAAGACTTGCCTTGACATCGCCCTCCGAAGCCGTCCGAGCCCGGAAGCGCTCATCGAGGCCGGAATCCTCCGACGCGCACCCAATGCTCTGCTTCGACCGTCCTCGACGCGGTGCAGCAGCATCAGCAGCAGCGGCGGCAGCAGTGGCAGCGGCAGCAGCGGCAGCAGCAGCAGAGTCAGGAGAGGTAGCAGAGGCAGCGGAGGCAGCAGCAAAGGCAGCGGCAGCAGCGGTGGCAGCAGCAGCAGCAGCAGCAGCGTGCGAAGAGCAGTGTCTGACTCTGACAGCTCACAACGGCCGCGGTGCACATTGATCCCCGCGCGTCTACGACGGGTGAGCCACGAGCAGCCACCCGAGCGCAACATCGAGGACTCGCCCACCGGCGCCTTGCTCGATGCGATCGAGCTCGGCGTGCTCTCGCACACGCGCATCGCTTCACGCGTCTACTCCGTCGCAGTGGAAAATGGCGCCCTAACATGGCGCAACCTTGAGCAGCAGCATGGAAGAGCGATCCAGGCGCCGCATTCTGCGTGAGTAGCGCAGCTCGTCCCAAATCACCTTCACAGAACCATGCGAGGCGGAGAAGTCGCCCCACATAATCATGTCGGTGGAGATGTGGCCGTACGCACTCCAGTTGTGCGCTGTGAGCGGCCCTCCGATCATCCTTCGAGGGAACCACGAAAACAGAGGCCATGCGCGATGGGTGGGGGAGGGGGTGCATGAAGCTGATGTGGAGGTGACAGCGCTGCACGATGGCGCATAACATGAACGATGCCCATGTCCGCGCGCCCGCAAGGGTGTGCTGTCCCCGGTGCGTCGCCGTCCGGCCCTGTGTCGGAATGTGTGTGGGTTCCGCTTCCGGCGGCGCCGGGTCGGGGGGTCGTCCTTGTTGTTGTTAGGGCGGCGTGCTGAGACCTGAGTCCGGTTAGAGTCCGGTCGCGCTGACCCGCTCCTGAGTGTCAGAGAGTGGGGTCACAGTGTGCAGTGTGCGGGCTACCCGTAAACGTCTTACATAGTGTTCGTACATTGTACATACTACACTCTTAACGAAAACGAGTTACGGAACTCAAAAGCCGTTTCAAAAGGATAATACATTATACCGAGTACAAAGCGCCGGCCACGCTCGGCGCCGCGGGTGGTGGGACGCACCGCGACGGCCCACGACGCCGCTCCGCGCTGCCTCGCCGGCGCGGTCTCCGCGACGGGTAACGAATGCGTCCCGCGGCGCGAGTGCGCGCGCGCACGGCGGCATCGAAGGCCGTAATCGGAATTCCATACTATACTTACGTACTATCGGGCATCGCCTCCCCGCGCCCTGCTCGGTGGGGACGGGAAGGCGGACCGCCCACCGCTACTTGCTAAGAGCCGAAGTATGCCCCCGGGCCGGCGCGGGTGCCGGTGGCGGGCCTCAGGTACTATGATCTCGATGCGAAACGACAAGCGAGCCAGGTGCGAAAGAGCCCGCGGCTGTAGCGCCTCGGACGGTCGTTGCACTCGAGTCGGACGTGACTACAACCTACGCCGTCAACTCGAATGCACGCATCCGCTTGGCGGCTCCCGTGGCGGCTCCCGACTCGCCGAGGGCGGCGGCAAGTGCGGCGGCCGTGCGCGGCGCCAGGATGCGCACGATCATGCTCAGCTCGGCGCGCCTCTCATCACGACTCTCATCACGACGCTCGTGCGTGAGGCCGAGCGCCGTGCCGAGCGCATCCTCTGCGGGAGGCGACCCGAAGAGGATGCGCGTGCTCAGCTCGGCGCGCTTCACCAGCCGCGCCTCTGGCCGGTCGCCGCCCAGGTGAAAGGCCGCGTAGGTTGTGCCTGCTTCGCCGTAGCTCCACAGACGATGGAATGGCTGAACTAGAGCGCTTAGGTGCGGCCGCCCGTCCAGCTGCAAGAAGACAAGTTGACCCTCCCCTCCCGAGAGAGCAGCTTTCCATACGAACTGGGCCCCCGGCAGCAGGACGCCGTCGCCATCTCGAACGCGGATCAGCAAATCATTCCAATCGTAGAGCGCCACGGGCAGCCGACCCTCGAAGACGACGTCCATGTCCGCCTCTGTCAGTATGGCTTTCGTCGGCATCGAGCTTCGTGGTAGCTTGGGCTTGGCTGGTGTCGGGCTCTGTGACGGGCGCACCTCGCGCTGTGACGGGCGCACCTCGCGCTGTGACGGGCGCACCTCGCGCTGTGACGGGCGCACCTCGCGTCCCGGTCGCTCCTTTCGATGCCAGCGCTCACTTCGTTGCTCCGCCGGCGGCTCTCTGGGCGTCGTGCCGGGCGTCGTGCCTCCCCAGCGAGTCTTGCCGTCGCGCCCGGCGTGCCCCCCGCTTGCACCCAGCGTGCACGCGGCGCGCGGCCGTAGCGGGTACGATGGCAGCAGCGGCGGCGAGGGCGCATGCCTGCCTGAGACATGCCTGAGGCTGCGGCTCGTATGCGTTGCCGACGGCGATGGTAGCCCAGGGCTGTGGGGGCTGGCGCGGCTTTGGGTCAGAGGGTAGGTAAGGGGGTAGGTCTGACCTACCCCCTTACTTTGGGGGCTGCCGTCGAGGCTCGCAGTCGCTGCGCACGTCGCATGAGCACCCGCTAGCGCGGCCATGGCGCGCTCGAGCACTGATCGCTGCTCCTCCACCGCCGCCTGCATGCGCGCCAATTCATCGGGAGTGCCTTCAAAGGCGCTCAGCTCGTAGCTGGTCCGGGCGAGCTGACCCTTGGCTCGGAGGACTGAGCGCGCGAGCTCGGCGGCGCGCTGGTCGGCTCGGTGCGCGTGCGCTCGCGCCTGCGAGACCATCGCCTGCGCGCATAGCCCAGCCATCGTCGTGGCTCGACGGCGCGCCTCGACGGAGGCACTCGGCTCAAGAGCTGTCTGCCCACAAGCATCCATCGTGCGAGCCATGAAGGCAATCTGCTCGGCTTGCTCGGGGAAGCGCCGGTAAGCCTCCTCCTCCCACGCATGCGCCTCCAGCATCACCTGCTCAATCTGGCCCGCCGTTTCGTCAGCCACGTGCCCAGCCTCAGCCAGCAACGATCTCCGCCGCGCCGCCGCCTCGTCGGCAGTCTGTTTCGTCACCTCGGCGGCTCGCACTGCCGCGCTCACCTGCCTGCGCAGCTCCTCCACGTCCGCCTCCGCCCATTCTGAAGCGCTCGTCGGCCGGCCGTTAGCGACAAACTGCTCAAGGATCGGTACCGGTAGACTGCCGTCTTCAGCGCTGCCGTACACGTCTCGCCACCAGCGTGCACAGCAGGAGCGCACGTCGGTGAAAGGTGACGACCAGAAGCACAGCGCCAGGCCCGCGGCCGTCACGACCACCGCCCCGGCGCTCGCAAGCAAGATGGTCTGCAGGAGCGCCTCCTGTGCGATTGCCGCGGGCGGCGTCGATGGCGGCATCTTCGGCGAGGGTGGCGGCGGCGAGGGCGGCGGCGAGGGGGGCGGCAACGGCGGCGACGAGGGCGGCGAGGGCGGCGCGGGCGGCGGCACGGGCGGAGGTGAGGGCGGCGGTGAAGGCGGCGGTGGCGAGGGTGGCGGCGTCGGCGGCGGCGAAGGCGGTGGGGGAAAGGGTGGCGGCGAGGGCGGCGGCGAGGGTGGTGGCGGCGAGGGTGGTGGCGGCGAGGGTGGTGGCGGCGAGGGCGGTGGCGGCTTGGGCGGCGGCGATGGTGGCGGCGACGGTGGCGGCGGTGAGGGTGGCGGTTGGCATTCAACGGGATGGCAAGCGTTGAAGCTGAGGAGAATAAAAAGCCAGACTCTAAAGGGAGCACCTCCTAGCCCTCGCATGCTCCCACTTGCGTCTCGCAACCCCATCGACCGCACAGCGAGGCCAGCCGTCGTCAAGAAGACTCCAGTCGAGAGCAGGCAACCGACGATTTTGCAACAGTCCGGGAAGAAGCCCACCATCTTGGACGGCACCGCGGTCCTCGTACAGTAGTTCCGGTTCTAACCTTGACAAGTCAAGTCAAGTCAAGTCAAGTCAAGTCAAGTCAAGCTTCGGTGCGCTCAGGTGAGCGGGTGAGAGATGCGCCCACGCGCTCAAAGTGGAATTCGCGTGATTGTTGGAAATCGTTTGAGCAGGTGGAGACGCGAGCTCCCCGATCAAAAAATAGCCAAGCATAGCCAATCATGCCGACCCTGCCGACCCTGCCCATCGTGCATTTGCTGATGCTGATGTTGCACGCGTGTTGCGGGTTCTTGGCGACGCCATCTTTGAGTGGCCGTGGTCGACGCGCTGTCGGCATGCCGCCACGTGCGTGCGCGGACGGTGGATTTGAGAGTCTGCTCTCTGAAATCGTATTGGCGACTTCAGATTCTGAGCGTGAGCAGCGAGTGGAGCAGAGAGTCAGGTCATGGCCCGCAGAGCAGCTGAAAGCGAAAGCCGACGCGCTCTCGGACGCTATCCAGGCTCGCGTGGTATCGGTGCAGACTGCAGCCATCTCCGAGCACGAGCGCGGAGGGGACACAACTAAAGCGCAGACGGAGCTGCGAGCGCTTGTGGACATGATGGTCTACTCAAAGATCCTGATAAGACAGGTCAAGATTGAGACAGGCCAGTTTGAAACGGGCCAGTTCAAGATTGAGACATGACCATCGCGTCGCTGTCTAGATCAGGCAAGGAGATCGCTTGATGGATCGCTCTCTTCTGTCGTGAGCATCCGAGCACTTAAAACTGGATGCTTTAGCAGCGCATGGTTGTACAGGGCGTTCGCAACAGAACGTTCACCATCCTCATGAGAATGCGCACTGCAAAGTGCTCGCATTGCATGCTTATCGTTGCGCGGCCTCTTTCATTCGAGATTCGTGGTATTCGTCTCTGATCCAGCTCATCTCCGCGCGCGAGGGTGAAAGGTCATCGGAGGAACGGAGCGCCCAATGTGTGTGGCAGCTATAGGAGGCAAACCCTACTATGTTGTATCGGTAAAAAGACACCGGGGGGAGCCGGGACACACACGGGACGCTCGCTCACACACGGGGGCGCACAAGGGCACACAGATCACATCCGCGGACGTCGGTGCGTCGTCGCGCGTAAAGACGCGTCGCCAACCTCACAACCATCCAAACCCACCAACACACAACCTGCACGTCAGCGTGACGACCTCGAAACCGCGGCCGACTCAACAGCCGCAGGCCCGGAGCCGACCGCACCTCCCCGCGGCCGACTCAGAAGAGGCCGCCCCCAGAGCGAACCCGACCCTGCCTCCACCCGCTCCCAGAGCGCCTCCCCGCGCCTGCTCGAAAGCGGTCGGCGAAATGAAGGCGCGTGCGGCAGACACGTAGCGGCCGGCGGTGCGGCCAGAGCCCCCGATGAGCTCGAAACATCGGTACCCGGTACATGTACGAAGTAATCGACTAGAAAGTTTGTGAAACGGAATTGAACGAAAATGGTGCGCGGCTCTTCACGACATCAGATGCTGCTATCCGCCAGCCGCCAGCAACTATTGGTCCGCCAGAAGTTGCGCGAGATGGGCAGACAACCGACTCAAGTGCCTCCGTCAAAATCGAGCGAGGAAGACTATGATCCACATCCGCGTCCGTGGGGCTCCAACCGCAAGGCTTACGCATCTCGCACAGCACATCAGTGCGCTGTGTGCAAACTCAACCTGCTTGACAAGCATGGCAACCTCGCGCCGCGCGTCACCACGCCAGAAGGGTCAACCTATCACATAGAATGCTTCAAATGCAGCGCGTGCAGCTGCAAGCTTCGGCAGGACGCCAACTCTGCTTCCGATGCAGGCAATGCACTGCGCGAGCTCGAGTGCGGCGCTGCCGAGTGCCACTACAAGCTCGGTAGCCACCTGTTCTGCCCAGAGTGCTACCGTGAGCGGCACGGTAAGCAGTGCACCCTGTGCTCCGCCAAGCTGTTGCGATGGGCCTCGTATGGCGGCCAGGTCTGTTGCCTGAGCCACAATGCCGAGAGCTTGCGCTCTTGCGTGTATTGCTCGGTGCTACTGCCGGTAGGCATGTCGGACGTCACAATGCTCGAGGACGGCCAGCTCGCGTGCGAGCGATGCACTGCTACCGCACTGAGTGACACAGCGCAGATCAGCAAGCTCTACGAGCTCGTGCGAGCTTTCTTCTCGCGAGAGCTCGGCATACTTCTGCCCCCGACGCTGCAGGGCCTGCGGCTGGTCGATCGTGTTTGCTCGGACGGTCCCCCGTCGGCGACGCCGAGCGGCGGCCGCTGCCTTCTCGGCCTCACGTGCACAGAGCAGCTCGAGGACCCGAGCACGAACCGCGTCGTACCGGGCAGCCGGCGCGTGACGAGCGTGGCACTGCTGCGTGGCTTGCCCGAGGACCTTGCGCTAGCGGTGCTTGCCCACGAGGCGGGGCATGTCTATCTGCACCTGCAACAGTACGATACGCACAGCATGGCCTCGCGTGTGGAAGAGGGGCTCTGCGAACTCTTCGCCTATCTCTGGGAGCATGGCCGGTGCGTCGCCGGCGACGTCGACTGGGCACGCCGCGAGCGCATGCGCCAGATGGAGACCAATACGAATGCCGTGTACGGTGACGGGCTGCGTGACGCGCTCGCGGGGTACGTGTCGTGTGGCTTCTCACTGCAACGCCTTCTCGCTCGCGTCAAGGCCACGGGCGGAGAGCTGCCACGTGCTGGGGGGCCGATGATGGCTGCATGGGCCCAGCGACCTGGCCGCTCGTTCCAAGCGCTCGGCGGCGCTGCGACGGCCGATGCGGCCGTCTATCAGCCAGTCGGTGAAGACACGAGAAGAGTCGACACACGTCGCCGCGCGAAAGTCTTTGACGAGCGTCGACGGCGTGCCGCCCAAGCCGAGAGCGCAGCCAGGGACCTCTCGAGCGAAGTCGCCCAGACCTGAAATTGTGTTGCAGCTTGCACAGAAAGCCAGGTTTCGTAGGTAAGTCCCTCAAGTTCGCGATTTCACTGCACCTTCCACGTTGTGACTCCACGGGACCTGTGGTTGAGCGTCTTCCCGAGATGGCAATTTAACGTGAACGTGAACAAGTTCGCGATCTCCCCGCTCGGTGCTCGGATCTCGCTCGATCGACTCCCGAATGAGCACCCAAGCGTCGCCCACGCCTCCACCCCCCACGCCAGCGACCACTGATGCCCTGGGGTCCTCCGCACCCAGCGGCGAGGACTCACAACCGCCGCCGCTCACGAAGCAAGAGATGGTGAACAAGCTTGACAATATCCCGACATTTCATCTCATGAATGATGAGTCAAAGATTTTCCCTGTGCCGAATGAGCACGGCGAGATCGCCATCCGGTGGTATTTGGACGTAGATGACGCAAACTCAGCTCTAGTTGCAGTGCAAGTGCTCAATCCGGACGTCCCATTGCAGCTTGGCGTAACGTCTCTTGGAACTGCGTTTGCACTCACCCAGGGCTGGGCACCCAATGGCTCTACATTTCCGTTGAAGTTGATGCCATCCAGTGTGGTTCTGAACGCGCTCACGCAGCAGATGCAAGCCACGCCGGACTCATCCACCTTCCCGATCTTCACATGCGATGAACTCGCCTCCGCACGTGTCCGCCCGTTTTGGACGAGCGCGGAGGATGTGCGCGCAACGTGGATCGCCGCTGACCGCTCTCCCGAGACCTTTCCTGCCGAGCTGACGGTCCTCGATATCAGCGCTGTCATCCAGCTTGCCATGAGCAACAACAGCTTCGACGGCCGATCGATCATGTTCATCGCCTCCGAGAAGGCTACGGACAAGGCGGCGCAGCTGCAGGAGCTCGAGATGGAACGCGAGCGTGAGCGGCAGGCAAAGGGCCTGGGTGACGAACCTCCGCCACTCGAGGGTGACGAACCTCCGCCATTGGAGGGCGACGATGTCACACCCGCCTGAGAAAGGAGAGTGGCGCGAACATGGAGCACATGACCCTTAAACCGTATTTGTGTATGGCAGGTTGCTGGTTGGCACGCGACGGCGGGTCTAAATTCCTATAGAATTGTGGTCGTGCCGCACGCCGCGTTGTTCCAGCGCACGGGGGTTCGTCGTTCATGTCGACGAGCTTGATGGGCTCTGAAAAGGCGTTTTTCAGTGTGAACACCGGCTGTGATCGTACAATACGTGCCCAAACTTTTTTCGCTTCTCGATGTTCTACCCGTACACGACGTCCGAGGACGCAGTAGCGCCCTTGTCGGCGCGACAAACGAGCATCTCAAGTACAGCCGCCGCTCGCCGTCTGGAGCGGAGCCGCGAAAAGTATCCCGACAAGCCCAGTAGCGCCGCGCCAGTCATCACTGCAGGCAAGCAGCCTCCTTACAATCTAGTTGAGATACCTCAATCCCCGACGGCGCAACAAACTGCGCTACAGCCGGTACGGCGAGCGCCGACCTTCGCGCAGCAGCCAGCAGTGACTTTGGGGCCGCATCCACGGCCGGAACCCTCCGAAGCGGAATACGTCCGATTCGGGGCACGTCCGAAGACTTTGCAGCCAGCCGCATCATCGCACTCCACGCCGCCGCCGCAACGGCTACCGCCGCAGCCACCAACAGCTTATATGGCCTCGATGGAGAAAACCGCTGGGTGCGGCCCGTGCGATAAGTGTGATGGCCCACACGCGACGGATTGCTGCCCACACTTCAAAAAGGCGCGCGAGAAGCACCGCGACGCCTGGGAGTCATACACGCCTCCGAACCCCGAGGCGAGCGGTGGCGACGGGGCGAGCGGGGCGAGTGCGGCGACCAAAGCGAAGCGGCTCGCGGAGGAGGCTGCGGCCGCTGCCGCGCGCATGCTGCGCGGCGCGACGGTCGTCAAGCAACCTGGCGATGGCTCTTGCCTTTTTCACTCGCTGGCGTACGGCGCGCGACAGTTGCTCGGCGGTCCTGACGTGGAGCTGAGCACGGCTGAGGGCGTGCGCGCGCGCGTGCTGCGTTTCCTCGAGAGCCATCCAGCAGAGGAGTGCGCGGGCGTGCCGCTCCGAGATTGGGTCTTGTGGGAAAGTAACCTCGAGCCAGTGGCCTACTGCAATCGCATGCGACAACCTGGAGCGTGGGGCGGGGCCATAGAGATGCTCTGCTTCAGCCGCGTGGCGAATGCGAGCGTCCGCGTCTACGAGCGCAAGGGTGACGGCTTCGAGCAGATATCGGCCTTTGATGTGGAGCAGCAGACCGGCTCGGCCGAGCGCCTCGTCCGCGTCCTCTACTCGGGGAGGTCTCACTACGACGCGCTGACCGTCTCCGTGTGAACTCCTAGGAAGCAAGGCGAGAGCTTGAGTGTTCATGGCTCGTTACGAAAAAGCCCACGAATTGAAATTCTCCGTAAAAAGCTCCGAGACAGTCCGCAGAAAAAACACTCTTTATAATGAAGATCTCGCGGACGCAGAGACGACGATGGCGTGGCGCCTCCTCCCGTTGTTGGCTTTAGTTGAAATGATAGCGTCGCTCAGCTCGCGGATGCAGCACCCTCGAATGCAGTTAGACCCAATGCCGAAGGGCGGCGCATCGTCCCTCTTGTTCCAAGATGCAAAGATTGCGATGACCAAGCGAGCGGAAAGGGAGCGAGAGCTGCTGGAGCCTAACAGCCGCCCAATGACTGCACCCAAACGCGCACCGAGCAACGGCAAGAGTTCGAAGGGCGGTGGCGGCGGCTTTGGGGCCAATGGAGCCACCCGAACGGCTTTGCAGCAGGCCACAGACATGCGTGCTGACACGCTCGATTCAGAGGGTGTGTGCCTGATCCCTGGAGTATTGAGCACCGACTCGGCTGCGCGACTCAGGGAGTGCGTCGCCGATGAGCTCGCGCGATCCTATGCAGCTGTCGAGAACGATTCGAGCTCGAGCGTGGCACGCTTCAACGTACCGGTCGAGACGCACGACCCGAAACGAGGCTACCTGCTGCTGCCGCTGCGAGACGGTAGGGCGGTTGATGCTGGCGAGGCGCGAGGCACCCTTATTTGCGCGCTGCAGGAGCTGCTCGGTCCCAACTCGACGCTGGGTGCGATGTTCAGCACGACCTGCGGCGGTGAGAGCGCTGAGCTGTATGACCTCGTAGCATTGCGCACAGAGGCGGGGGCGGCGCGCCAGCCTGTCCACTCGGATACGCCATACCAGAAGGTGCCTGGCCTCTTCTGTGCCTTTATCGCGCTGCAGGACGTCCGCTACGAGATGGGCACGACTATGTTCATTCCGAAGACCCACCTCCAGACCAAGCAACGGTTGAGCTTTGACAACGGACAGTTCGACGGCCAACGTAGGGAGACCTGCGATCAAACCCTACGATCACACAGACGTTTCTCCCGCCTCCATGCCTGCCTCGTGTGGTTACGTGTGGTGAGAGCGATGCGCGCTGACAGTACGCTGTCAGCTGCTCAGGTGTGCTGACAGGGTACTCGCTCGACTCCCGCCACGGCTCCCTTCCTCTACCCTTCCTCCTCGGCAGGCGATGCGATGCTTGCGAGCGCGCAGCCACGTCACTCAATGCTCCAAGCAGGTGACGCCGTCTTCTTCAACATGAACACGCTGCACGCGGGCACGGCCAACTTCCCCGAGGGACAAGGCGGCAGCCAGCGGCTACTGTTCATCCTCACCTTCCGCAATCGAAAGGCGCGCCAGGCCTTAGGCCACGAACCCAATCTACGCCCGGGCTACCGCAATCGTGGCATCACGCTCGCCGACATGCGCCGCGAGCTGGCGAGTGACGAACCCTTTGCTGGCATACACCAGGGCGACGGCGATCCGTTTGGGGACGGGCTTCAATGACGAAGACGCAAATACGATGTTGCCGCGCGAGGCAGCTGTTTGGAGCTGAGCGGTCACGGTGCAGCGCGGGGGCCGCAGCCACATAGCGGAGTTCTCGACGGAGTTCTGTCCCGACTCCCCTCTCCCGTGGTCCCCGCGCCGGGCTAAGCGCCTAGGAAGCACCCTAGCCGTGGCGGCTCGGTATCGGCGGCGCCCCGGTCGCTTTCCGGCCATCTCCGGGATCCGTCGCGCGGAGACGGGGCAGCCAGGCCAGCCACGCGACGGGGCACGCCGCGGGGGCCGCGGCGCGGCGCCGGCGGCCGGCGCCGGCGGCCGCGGGGAAACCGCGGTTCGCGACTTTTCTCGAACCCCATTAACTTTTACATCATTCGTTTCGAGCGGAGCATCCTCAGAGCTACGCTACACGCATCAAGAGTCGCGCACGAGCCACGACTGCATCGTTCGGGCCCACACCCTCCGACCCACATACCATTTGGGACATGCAATCATGATATCAACATATCTGTCCGCTGAGTCACTGCTCGTTGATCGTCGACGGTGCTCAGTGGATCGCTCCGGTCTAGTGTGACGTGACGCTGTCGTACGCGCCGCGCATCACGCTATCCCACCACAGAAAATACTCCCGCGGATCACGCGGGGGCGTGACTCTCGGCGACTCGGACTCCCTCAAGCTACGGCTCATCAGCCGGTTTTGGGGGAGCAAGCCCGGAAGATGGAGGCTGCGCGCGGAGGCTCGCCGCTTGCCTGATGCCCCATCGCTGATGTGGCGTTGAGAGGCGGCGCACACTGCTCATGACCACGCGGATGGGGGTACCGAGCTGGGGCGCCTCATCCCAGCATAACCACCCACGGGCATCGACTTGCTGAAGATCGGCTCGTTCTCTGGGGGGCTATAGCTCACTATCGGCGGGTTGCTGATCGCGTCCTCTCGTCGCCGCACCAGTGTGCTCGGCGCCATGCCACGCGTCTGCGCCGAGTAGGTCACGCGGTGAGATCCCGAGACGCGCGTACCGGCCTGCGCCTGATGCGTTTTCACGCCCATGCTAAGCTGCTGCTGCTGCTGCCGGAGCACGTCGATGGGCATCGGCGGCTCTGTCGGCTTCTCGACGTGAAGGAAGATGCGCTGCGTCGTGGATGCCTGAATGCGGCAGAGCGGGCAGCGAAGCGCCTGTGCCCTCTGCTTGGCCACCTGGACGAGCGACTTGCCGCAGTCGCTGCACAGGCACAGGTGCCCGCAAGGCAATATCACCGTGTCCACCGTCGCGTCCAGGCACACGATGCACTCCGTGTTGGGCACGCCCGGAGTCCTGTGCAGCTTATCCTGCGCCAGTTGCAGCTTCGCCTTGCACGTCATGAGCTCCGACGCGAGCTCGCTCACCCGCTTCTTGGTATCCTGGATCGGCGGTAGTCGCGCGTTGTGCGAGTTCTGTTGCCCGCTCGGGCTGTTGATGTTGTGCGCGCTGTGCTGCCCGCTCAATTGAGCTGGCAACCGCGCCGATGGTCGAATCTGTGCAGATCCTTGGCCGGTCGGTGGACCCTGCCGCGGAGTGGTGTTGTTGCTTGTTGGAGTGGCACGCGAAGCACCGGCGGAGTTGGTGTGTTGCACCACGGAAGCGTCGCGCTGGGTCGGCCGCGACGCTCCGTGCCCCATCGATGGCGAATGAGGCGAGGGCGGTGGCGAGGGCGGTGGCGAGGCGAAGGACACAAGGAGACAAGGAGTGGTTCAGTTTGAGTGCGGTTGGGTGGCAGTTATTAGGCTGTGGGAGGAGCCTTCGTTGATGGAAGTCTTTGATGACGATCGCAATCGGACGAACCGCCCCTCGGGTTACAATGTAAACATGGTTCTGGGTTCCCACTGACTGAAAGCGCAGCGCTGGCGCTCGAAAGCATCCTATCAGGAATTTTCTCGCATCCTCCGCCACTGCTCGGCCGTCTCGCTCGGCGTTTTCGGCGCGGACGCCGACGGCGTTTCATTCGCGCGTGAGGATGTGAACGGCGTGAGCTCGAACCATCCACTGCTGACAAAGCTGCTGCTGCTGCTGCTGCCGCTGCTGCTGCTGGCGCCTATGTCTCTCCCTCCACCTCGGTTGCCGCCGCCTCCACTAGCGCCGGTCGGAGCGCTGCCGTTCCGCTGCCGTACGCTCTCCCACACCCCCGCCGCTGAGCTCTCCCCGCCGCCGCCGCCGCAGCTCCGCTCTCCGCGCGGCGTGATGCTACCCGTCGTCCAGCTAGCTGGCGCCCAGCTTGGCTGCAGCGTGGCGCGGTCGTCGCGCGCGTCGTCCGCATCGTCCTCGCTCCTGTGAATGTGAACGTTGCCGCCCTCGCTCCCGTGGCCCTCGTCCTCATCGTCCTCATCGTCCGCGTGCCCGCCTCCGTGCGGCCTGACTAGCGACGACCACATCGAGCGGGCGCGTTCGCTCGGCGTGCGCTCGGTGCGGCGCTCAGATCCCCGAGCGCCGCTGCTGTGAGCGCCGCTGCCATGACCGTTGCTGCCGGCGCCGTGCCCCCGAGAAAGCGATGAGGCCGCGGCCGCCGACGCCGACGGCCCGGTGCGGCGCACCGGGGTGGCCTCATCGTCGGCAAAGACGTCCTCGTCGCCCTCGTCGCTCTCGTCACCGGGTCGCGCCTCACCAGAGAGTAACGCGGTAGAAAGAGGCGCACCGCCACCGCCAAAGCTCGCGCCGCCCAGAGAAGCCCGGAGCGCGCCGCCCACCGAACTGCCAAACGGGTCGCTCTTTTCGGCGGCGAGGATCGCGCCCCGCGCTACCAGGTGCGCGCGTGCGAGTCGCTCGCCGCGCTTGACATGGGCGCGCTGGCCGGCGGCGCCTCGATACCGATGCGCTGCGTCAGTGCCGATGCCGAAGAGCGCGGAGCAGCTGCACGCATGCATGAAGGCTGCGGCGGACGCGGCCACCGTGAGCGCCGAGCATGCCCCATGGAAGCTCATCGCCCCATCGAATTCGATCTCCGGCTCTGCCTCAGCGCCGGAGCCGCTGCCCGCGCCACTGGCGGGCGACTGCGGCATGTGCCAGATACTACCGAGCGCCGCGGCGAACGCGGTGGCGGCCGGCTCGGCGGTGAAGACGATGAGGAAGTGCGACGCGAACGGCCCGGTGAGTCGCAGCAGCCACGCCGCGTGCTGTAGCAGCGAGGCGCCGTCAGTGGACCGGCGAGGCAGTAACGGCCATGGCGCGAGCTTGTGTGACGCATGCAGCATGTGGAGAGCACAGCCGGCGGCGTGGTGCAGCGAGAGCCACTGAAGAAAGCACGCACTGGCCGGTGCCACGTCCACGAGCACCGAGTCGAGCCAGGGTGCTGGGCAATAGCTTCCCCAACGCGTCCCGAAAGGCTCTGGCAGCAGCCGCACGACCGAGCACGCCTCGTTGAGAAGCAACCAGCCAGAGGCGATCGCGGCGAGCGTGGCAAGTGCGCGCAGCAGCGGCGCTCGCAGCAGTCCGAGCCACAGGCCGCGCGAGCGCCCAATGCCCGCGCCGCCAAAGCCCGCCTCGTTGGAGGTGAGCCGCTCGCAGAGGCTCACCGCGCTCTCGAGGGCGAGGGTGCGCCGCTGCCAAGCGCGGCGCGCCACGGCGCCGGCCGCGCGCACACGCCGGCGCAGCTTTGCGAGCGCCGCCTCGTCGCGTACGCGCGGCCGCCCGACAGAATGAGCCCACACGGAGCGCAGCCTGTTCTCTAGTACGCCGCCCTTATGCTCGTCGAGATGGCATTCGGCGCTCGCTTTCCGCCCGGATCGCAGCAGCGCGTCCCAACACAGCTGCTCTCGCGCCGAGCGGCTCGTCGGCGCAGGCGCAGCCGCGTCGGCCGCCGCCACCTTTGCCAGCAGCTCGCGAAGCTTCGTGGCGCTCGCGTCGCGCATCTCGTCGACAGCGCCGAGCACATAGTATCGATGGGAGAGCTCGGCGCGAGGTAGCGCGCGGCGCCATAGCTGACGTGGCACCTCAACCATCCCGCGACCCTGCAGTAGCGCGAGAAGCACCATGCCGTAGCTGTTGATGAGGACCATCACGACGTTTGGCAGCTCCACAGGCGAGATGCCCATGACGAAGAGCATCCACACGCAGCCGACGATCACACAGGCGAGCATCATGGCATACAGTCGAAGGCTCGCGCGCACGGCTGCGCGCAATCGGCCCACGCGTGAGAATTCGCCGGCCACGAGCAGCTCGTGAAGTGTATGAGTCGCAAGCAACCCGAGGATGAACGCTGCCCAATACAAGGTGCGCCAGAATCCGATGAGCCCTTCGAGTCCATCGACACGGCCTGCAAACGCATCGGCCGGGAGCAGCACCAACGACGACAAGACGAACGCGCCGCAGCACGCGGCGACAGCCGGCACGACTAGTGGTGTACTGTGCGTGACAAAGTACCAACTGATGATGGTGGCGATCGCTGCACACACGATGGTAGTGATAAGCACAACCGGCACCATGCGCTAGTGGTGCACTTGGCCGCGCGCCTATCTCAAGGGATCGCACCCGCGCTGCAGCTCACTTTCCGACCTTGTGCTTCCGAGCGCCACAGATGATCTCTCAGAGCTGTCGGATACAAAGAAAGCCCGCTCACACGCTCGCCGCACGCGAGGCCCTGGAAACCACTCGGAGAGAGTGCAGGAGAGAGGAGCCCCTGTGCTCCAGGGGGGCCTCTGACGAAATGATATGTAGCTGTGAACACAACGCGCAACCCCCGGGGCCGCTTTCGCATGGTCGGAGGTGTGAGAGGGTTATGCTGATGGGTTCAACACAAGGCGAATCGTTGAACATTGCCCATTACGGCGCGTTTTACGGAGCGATGGTGGACGGTCAGACTCGAGGACCGAGCTCCTACAAGAGCTCCTACAAGCTATTCTAGGATCTGGATCATAAAATATATTTACGGTGTAAAGATAAAGCCACGATTATATTTGCATGTCCCCCCACATGTCTGCCGACGACTCCCGCCTCCCGGTCGGATGCCCACCAAACACTGTCGGATGCCCCACACACCACTCCACAGCATAGTTACGATTTACGATACACCTCCCCTTACTCACTTTTCAGAGACGTCGACGTCCAACGTCCATTGCTCGTAGAGACTCTACAGCAGTCGTACTTCGAGAAATCCAGCCCGAGACCCGTCCTTCTGTTCCTCCGTTCATGACGAGCTGTGCGCGCCGCTCCCCGCACTGCATCTGCCAAGCGGTGGCGCGCGCGCCCGACTGACCACTCGACGCCTTGTTTCAGTCGCTTCCAAAGCAGGGCCACATTACGAGAACAGGAACCGGAGGTCCTCCTCCGAGAGTTGGCCGAGCGCCTTCGCATCCCCGCCGACGGTCCCCTCGAACACGAGGCGCTTCTTGTCCTGCAGCCGCAGGATGCGCTCCTCGACTGTGTTACGCACTACGAATCGCACCGCGCGGATGGGCTTGTGCTGACCGAGCCGATGTGCGCGGTCGATGGCCTGGTACTCGGCGGCCGGGTTCCACCACGGGTCCATGAGGTAGATGTGCGAGGCGACTGTGAGGTTGAGCGCCACGCCGCCCGCCTTGAGCGAGATCAGAATGACGACCACTGCGGGGTCCTCGCGAAAGGCCTTAAGGAATGTTTCCCGCGCGCCAGCTGTCATGCCGCCGTTGAGCTTGACCACGCGAATGCCTGCGAGCAGCAGCCGATGCTCCACGATGTCGAGGAACGAGACGAATTGGGAGAAGACGATGGCCTTGGCAGATGGATCGTGCTCTCGCATCAGGTGCAGCTCCTCCATGAGCGCCTCGATCTTCGTCGAGGACTGGAACTTGCGCAGATCAAGGCGTGCGAGCAGGCCAGCCTTAGACTGGCCCGCCGCCGACACGCCCGCCGCAGCTACCTGGGCCGCACTCGTCGTGGCGGGGCCTGCCGTGTACGCGGCCGATGCGGAGAGCGAGCTGATCGAGGCGGCGTGGAGGTCGACAGAAAGGGGTTGCTCACACGTAGGACACGCGGACACTGCGTCGGGGGCGAGGGCATCGATGTACTCGCGCATGCAGCCGCGGCAAAAGGGGTGGCCACAGCCCGTGAGCACCACGTCCTCGCCCTCCTCGTAGCACAGCCCGCAAATGAAGCCCTGTCCAGGGGCGCCACCGCCCGCCGCGCCGCCGCGGGCGCTGCTACGCGCGCCGCCAGTGCCACCGTCAGCGTCGCGCTCGGCGTCGGCGTTGGCCATCTCGCGCTTCGAGTAGAGGACAAGGTATGGGTGGTTGATCGCCTGGCGCAGCCGCGTGAGTAGATCGAGCACGTGCGCGTAGTTGTTGAGCAGCGTGCCCGCCTCGACGTACGCACCAAACTGAGCCTGGCTCTGTGTGTACAGTCCTTGGTAAAAGTCGGTCTCTCGGTGGTCGAGGAAGTGGGCCTCGATGGTGACCACTTTTGGCGGCAGCACCATCTCATCCGCCCGCCCTGCTTTCGTGCGTCGGAGCAGTAGTCGGTCGAGCACGCCACGCTTGAGCGTGATGAAGGCGTTCTTGCCCGCTCCCACGTACCCAAACTTTTTGATCGGGTTGACCACATCCTGGTTGAAGAGCGAGAAGTGCTGCAGCGGCGAGTGGCCGCAGTACATGCACTTGCGGTACTCGGCGTCGAAGTGGTACTCACGGCACTTGCAGTCGCATCCGTCCACCTTGCAAAAGTAGAAGCAATACGGGTCGAGCCTGCAGAACTGGATGAGAGAGTAGAGTTCACCTACACGATTCTGGAGGGGCGTTCCCGAGAGGCACCACCGAAAGCTCGCGTGCAGCGCAAAGCAGCCCTGCGCCGTCGAGCACCGTCGGTCCTTGATCGCATGGGCCTCGTCAAGCACGATGCGCTGCCACGCCACCCGATGCAGCACCGATTTGGCAGCAACTGCCGCGGCCGCGCGCGCCTTGCGCTGCGCTGCGAGGGCGCGCGCACTCAGCTTCGGGGCTCCGTCCTCGCCTCCATCGTCCTCCTGATCCTTGTCGTCGTCGTCGTCGTCCTCGTCGTCCTCGCCATCGTCATCATCGCCCGGGTCGGAATCGGTCGCCTTGCGCTTGCCTTTGGCTCCCGACTTGCCACCGCCCAGGACGACGCCCTTGCCCATTCTGCCTTGACCCTGGCGACCCTTGCTGGCGACCACTGAAGCGTCCTTGACAGGTTTCTTGCCGCCCTTGGTGCTGCTGCTGCTGCTGGCGGCCGCCTCCTTGCCCTTGGCGGCCGCCTTGCCGGCAGCGCCCTTGGCCTTCGACGGCGCGGCTTGCTTTGCGCCCTTGCCCTTGGATTTGGCCTTCCCCTTCTCGTCCTCCTCCGATCCTTGCCAATCGCCGTCCTCGTCCTCGTCGTCCTCGTCGTCCTCGTCCTCGTCGTACTGGCGCCTGCGGCTCTGCGTCTTAGCCTGCGCGGCCGAGCGGCGCGCATTCGGCCCACAGAACCAGCGGTTGTGAAACGCGAGCTTCTGGTCAGACTTGAAGGTACGCTTGCAGTACGGGCACTTGACCTGCAGGTCAGCCTGTGCGGCGCGGTACTCGTACTCGAGAGTGGAGTAGGTCGTGAGCACCACATCGTACGAGGCGAGCTGCTCGGGCGTCGCGTCGCGCTTGGGCCCGTGGTACGTGAAGATCGAGAACGTGCCCGGCGCTGTCCACTTGAGCAGCTCGGTGCGCCACTGCGCGAGCGCGATCACGGGCAGAATGACGAGGGTGCCACCGCCGCGCAGTTCGAGTCCCTCCTCGACTTCGCATGTCTGGCATGCAGGCGTACGTTGCTTGGCCCTGTGCGCGAGGAGCAATGAGATGGTCTGCAGCGTCTTGCCCATGCCCATCTCGTCGGCAAGTATGCCGCCCTTCACCTCGCCGTCCTCCTGCGCGCACAGCCAGCCGAGGCCCTCCTTCTGATAAGGAAGCATCGGGGCAAGGAGCGTCTCGGGGGGCTCCCGCTGCGTCTTCCACTCTTCGGCCGCCTGCGTCATCTCCTCGTCAATGTCCACGCCACGCAGGTGTGCGGGCGTCCCCTTCGCCGCGAGCATCTCGTCGATCCGCGCCTGCTCGTCTGCAGGGAGCTTCTCGTAACCGTCGATGCGGCTCGCGTCCACGTCGCTCGGCAGCCTCGAACAGGCGACGTGCTGCCAGCGCGTGATGATACCCCACCCCTTCTCGTCACGCTCGAGGCCGATGCGCAGCTCCTTGAGCGCAATCAGCTCACCGCACACGTTACATTTGGCGCGCCCCGTCTTCGCGTGCTCGGCGCAGAAGACTCCCGTCAGGTTCGAAAAGTCATACAGTCCGTCGCCCTCCTCCTGCTGCTGCTCCGGCTGCTCCGTGCTCGCGCTCGCGCTCGGCTGCGCGGCCGCCGGTTGCGGCGCAATGTGAGCAGCGCTTGAGCTTGCAGCGGACGACGAGGCCGCAGCCTTACCGCCAGCCCGTTGCGGTTTCGACGGAGCCGCCGCCGTCGCAGCAGCAGCCGCCGGCTTTGCTGGCGAACGGCGCGGCTTTCGGGCATGCGCGGCAGGCGGCTTGCGCTTCGAAAAGGACGCTGCCGGCTCGAAGTCGGAATCGACATCCTCGTCATCCCCATCCTCTTCCTCCTCTTCTTCCTCCTCAGCACCAGAGGGCACGTACTCCTCATCATCGCCATCGTCATCGCTGTCCTCCATCTTGGAGCGTCGCTGCTTCTTGGGCTTGCTCGCCTTGGTGCGGGCGTCCGATCGTGGTGCCTGCTTCGTCCGCGGCGGCTGCACTTCAAAGACGCCATCGTCGTCGGCATCGTCGCACGGCACGCACGGCGATGTGTTATTCGCCGCTCTGGAGCCACGCCGAGCCGCCCGAGGCACTTGAAGCAGCGCGTCAGCGTCCGCGTCGCACAGGCCGTCATGGAAATCGGGCCTCGTGCAGCCAGGCGATCCGCACAGTTTCTTGGGGCTTGGCATCGGGTTGGTTTTGCTCAAGGCGTTTGCGCCGCGCCACACGAGCGCAAGCCCGCGTGTGCTCGGACACCTCTCGGCTCTCCCGCGCAGCGTCGAATCTACCGGGAAGATGCGGCGCGTTGCGTTTCAACACAACGCACAACGAAGCAGCCCCAACGACGGCGCGTCTTCTACCGGTAACTGGCACTGTGAATGGTTGTGTGTATTAATTAACATGATGGCAGTCGTCGCACACGATGACTGCCAGGCCTGGAGGTACCGTCATCGCTCCCGAGAGCACGGCAAACTTCCTCGCTCGCTGTGCACGCGCACACGACCGCTTCTTCTACCCGTGCAACGCCAAGCATCGCGAACCCCAGTCATGCACGTATGTTTTTCGCAGCAGCGGCGTGGCAGAGGTGTTCGAGGTGCGCGTGGCTGAGTGCACCTATAGCGAGGGTGGCACTGGCTGGCGAGTGTGGCCGTGCGCGCTGCTGCTATCATGCTGGCTCGCCGCAGAGCGGCGTGAACTTCAGCTGCCCACGCTGCGTGTCCTTGAACTCGGTTGCGGATTGGGCCTACCGGGGTTGACTGCTGCAGCACTCGGAGCAGCGGAGTCAGTTCTCTCAGACTGCCTCCCGATCCTGCTGCGAACAGTCGCGGAGAACGTGCGCTGCGTCCATGTGGGTGCCGGTGACACACGTACCGGTAGTCGGCGTACGCGCGTTGCGCTCCTCGACTGGGATGAGGAGGCGCCAGGGTGCGCTGACGCCGCCGAGATTTACAGCACGGAGCAAGCCATCAAGCAGCAACAGCTGCAAGGGCTTGCTGTTGACGCTGCGGGCATCACGCGCAATGACGTGGAGGAGCCGCTCTACGAACGGCGGCTTGCGCGCAGCGAGCGCTTTGGCCTGCTGCTTGCGAGTGACGTGGTCTACTCCCGCCAGCACGCAGAGCAGTTGGCGAGAGTGGTGGCGGCGCGGCTGGCATGGCCGCCTGCCGATTCGCGGCCGGGCGAGGCGCGGCCGGACGTCAGACCGGGCGAGATGCCGGGCGAGGCGCGAGCTAGCGAGACGCCGGCTGTGGGCCCGAGCGAGCCTCAAGGCGGTCGGCTGGCCGCTATGGTGCCGGTACGCTCCGAGGAACATACGCGATGCTTCCTATGTGGACTGATTGCACGTGGGCTGCTCGTGCGTGTCTCGCGCGTCGACCGCGAATGGGTGGAGGGCGTCACCGCTACGCAGCTCGAGGCCGAGTTCGACGGCGCCGAGTGGACGCGGTGCACCGCGTCCAATGGGAGGCCGTTTTGGCACAATGCGCGCTTGCAAGCGAGCGTATGGACAGATCCAAATAAGGCAGCTGCCTGGCGGCATGCAGCGACCGACTTTGCCGCCGACGCGCCGCTCGTCGAGGGCGAAATCCTATTCGTCGACGCTCGGGTGGTGGCTCATCCGAAGCTAGACGAGAGCACGCACGGCTAATCCTGGGCCTGTTGGTGTTGCTGATGAGTGACAGCGAGCGAGAGAGCGGAGCGACCCGACGCTATACACGCGCAATGACGTCGCAATTTGCACCGGGACGTCATGTTCACAGCGGTCACTGTCCACAAAATGACTGAAAGAGGACGAAACCCCTTTTTCGTTTCGGGGCTATGCCTCATGGTCATAGGATCAAGGAATTCCTTCGGCTAAATTCGGCTACCGACGGCGCCGCGACCGGACACATAGGAGTGACATACCGGACCGCAAAAGGTCTAATTTACCGAGCCGACCTGGGACCCTGCCACCTGACGACAATGGTGCGCCTCGAGCCTGTATGGTCGGCAGCACACATCGACCAGAGGTCACACAACGCGGCGAGTCGATAGAGGGCATGCCAACGGCGAGTTCGCGACAGCTGCCGACGCGAGGCAGACGCATGCCGCACGCCGGTTGACACGATTGTCAAACGGGATCCCAGCCTCGGGGTTGGAGATGAGTGCGGAGATCGCCGCCAGCTCATGCCGAGTCGGCCATGCCCGCCTTCGGCTTAGCCTTCGGTTTGGCCTTCTTCTTGGCCTTCTTAGAGGGCAGCGCCTCGACCTCGGGCTCGATGAGGTTGGTGAGCCAGCTCTTGTACTTCTGGCTCAGGCCGTTGGCCACGTCGGTCGTCAGATCGGCAAAGCCGGTGGCACGGAGCGTCTTCAGTGCGTTTAGCCTCTGCTGTGCATTGGCGCTCGCGGTCTCATTGCCCTCCTGCCCGACTACCTTGAGTAGCTCCATCGCCGCGTCCTGCGCCGCGACCATCGTCGCGTCAAGCTGCTCCTTTGGCGCCGTGGCGAAGGTGTCGAAGGCGGCGAGCGCCGCGTCGAGCGTCGGCTTCTGTTCGAGCCGACGTGCCACTCGCTGTGCGAGGATCTCCGCTTGCTTCTCTGCTAGCTCGGCGGCGGCCTTCTGCTTGACGGCCGCCTGTTCGACCGCGCGCTCCTCGGCCTCTTCCGCCGCCTTTTTCTCGCGCGCCGTATTGGCCTCCGTCTCCTTTTGCTTACGATCCTCCTTCTCCACCTGCTCCTGCTTCTCCCACCACTGCCGGTGATGCTTGACCGTCTCATTCGACTTGGTGAGGCGCGCCCACGAGCCATCCACTGCCTTGCGCAGCACGAAGCGCACCGTGCCCACCGAGCCGAACGCCCACGAAGAGCGCTCCGGGTCGATCTGCTCAAACAGCTCGATGTTCATCACGTACCGCTTCGGTTTCTGCCGCCCGACGCCGGAGAAGCTCACGTGCGTGGCGTTCATGTGCACCTCTTCGTTGTCCACGTTGAGCACGGTCACGGGCGCGTCCAGCCGGCCCGCGAACTTGACGTTCAGGTGTATTGAGCGCTCGCCCTGCGCCCACATGACGGCGCATGAGATCGTCGCCTCGTCGAGTTTGGTCTGCCTCATGAGGGCGAGCAGCGAGCCTGACTCATCGCGCAGCTCCGTGAGCGCACGGCGCGTCTCGGAGCTGGGCGGCACGTTCTGGTTGCGCAGCTCGTCGACGGCACGTTTCGCCGCCGTCCACCACAGCCGACGCGCCGCCTGCACGATGTACGTGTCGTAGAAGCTGCTGCTGCTGGCGGTGGCACTGCTGATGCTGATGCTGCTGCTGCCGCCGCCGCCGTCCACCGCGCCGTCGCCGCCGGGCTCAGCGCCCGCATCCGCCCCCCCTCTCGTCGCAGGTGGTTCGAGCGCCTGCTGCTGCTGTTGCTGCTGCTCGAGGAGCAAGATCGCGCTCTGCTCGGAACCACACTCCTCCACATTCTGTGGCAGATGCTGTGTTGTCACAGATGTCTTCAACTCGGGCAGGCACACGGAACTGCCGCTCGCATCGACGATGCATCCACTGATAGCCGGCGCGCTCGTCGGAGAAGCTCGCCGCGCGTCGCGGAAGCGACGAAGCGCCTCCGCCTGCGTGGCAAGCATTTCAAGCTCTCCGGTCATCGTGACCAGTGCTGAAGAAACGCAGCTATCCGCCAGAGTCCACTCACCAGATTGGTACAGCTCCGCCGCACGTCGACGTAGCGTCGCAGCGTCGCCAGCCGTGTCGCAATGCGGCTGCCCGGTCGTAGCGACCGCGGCAAGCAGCAACGCTCCCGCGACGGCCACCGACGGCGATGCCATCGGCACGGTCGGTGTGGTGACGTGGCGCTACATGACCAGTTCTTGATTGGGACGCCAATCATAACACGTCGCAGTTTTAACATAACGCACCACCCAGTTCGATTCAGTTCAACACGCCATCCGGGGAGACAGTTGGTGAGCATGCACCCCCTAACGGCGATGCGCGATGGCCATTGGCAAGATGCGGCATTGGCGACCCCACGGGCATGTGGCCGTCCGCTCCGCGCGCTGGCCGCTCGTGCAAGACACACCGATCCAAATGCCCCTTGCGCATTGTATCACGTGTTCTCAACAGACAGTCAACCGGCGGGGCTGCTCCAGAAGTCGTTTAGAACCCGCGGGTCGTCGGAAGCCGATCACCCTGCCATATCAGGCATAGTAGCAGATGGGCAACATCAGCCACGTCAGATAGGCACCATCAGCCATGCCAGACATGCACAATCAACCATGCCAGAGAACTTTGATAAGGAGATCGCGTCGCATGCGTCGTTGGCCATCACACAAACCTCACGGTCTTGCACGAGCTCGGGTGGGACCCCAAAGTTCTTTTTTGCCGCGTTGATGGCGTCTTTCTGCTTTTGGTCGGGAAGGAATGCATGGCCACCTGAGCTGTGTCGACGAACTGGTTTCGGCTTCGCCGGCTCGAATCCCTCGGATTGAGCGCGCGCCAATTGGCGCTTCGAAATTGAGGATATGTACCCTGCGATTGGAGGAGCAGACGTGAGAACGTGTAGAGGACGTGATGCCTCGCAGGGCAGAGGAAGAAAATCTAGATGCGGTGGCATACAGTAGCTCATGCCCGCGGCTCCGAGGGCTACGATGGTGGCCGGAAGAGCGTTGGCACTCATGATGGGTTGCGCAGAGGAAGGACGGATAAAGAGACTAAAGAGTGACGAACGCTCGGCTATTCACGTACTTTGTTACTAGCCATATTAGTAACGAACCATCCCAAAGAGCCATTTCGGTTCGGCTTCCGGATGGAATGAAAGTCGAACAATGCGATGAGGGCGCAGACGTGTGCGGCCGATAGCGCGAATTCCGGAAGAACGAGGACTGTCTCGCCCACAAGGAATGATACAGAAACAGAACAATTCAGGGGTTGTTTTCAACCCCTTAGTACAGCCTACACACAGCACATTCTTAGAGCCAATGCAGACTACAGACATGCCGCACCATTGGCACGTTCTCAAATCTCACTCAGTCACATCTTGTTACATCTTGCTCACTCATTCAACGCTCTCCGTTGTCAAATCAAATGAGACTCTTCATGGCACACCAACAAAGAGTCGCCATCGAGCCTTGGCCAAGGATCAGCGGGATTTTCAGCGTCAGCGCATCGCCGTACAGGGATGGATTGATCGCAGTCAGCCACGCCCATCTCTGACCGCTCTCTTTTTCGGCCGTGCCACGCACGAGACGCATGATAGACGTGAGGCACAACGCCGCTTGCAGGGCAAAGACGGGGGCCAGCACTGCAGAGGTGATAGCTCTGGCCGTGGTGAGCACGACTAACAACCGCACGGATGTCGCAAGGTCTGAGCATGGACGAGAATCAGTCATTGCACTGATGGTCAACACGTATCCGAGAGACGAGAACTCTGGACATTGAGGCTGAGCGACTTACACGCAGCACCAAGATACTGCCCGAGCATGTATGCAGTGTCGTGATATTTGATGGGCTCACCAGTCGCCATTATCTTGTCCATCATCCAGTCCGGACGCAGCCACATCCCAATTCCGTACATACCCAAGAAGGCTGCATTGAGCTTGACGGCCACTGCCGGAAGCGCCACCGCTTGCGGTGGCGCTGGGACGCGTAGCTTCGCACCCTTGGTCACAAGCGTGATCGCTTGAAAGGCATCGGCGGAGGCGAACAAGGCAAGGATCATGACGAGCTTCATTGTACAGAGACAATTTAATTAATTTTGTGCGAGTGCGCGATCTTGCACAAGGATTGACGAATTCTGTGCACACGAAGATACGATTCGAAACGTGATATGTGTTCAGAAAATGCCGCTACGCCATGAGCAAGGCAGGGCCGGCCGCCGCGGCGCTGTGACTGTGTATTGTCTTCACAGCTGTGCTGCTTACATGTTGTGTGTATTAACATGAATTGGCCTCGGAGCCATGGCGAAAAAAGTTTGCCTGGAGCTGCTGCTGCCGAAAGCAAAGAGCCCAGTGGGACGTCCCTTGTTCAAAGGCTTCTGCACGAGACGCTCTCATCGTTGAAGTTGCCATCGGCGCTGATGCAGAGAGACCTTTGGCTGTCGATGTCACGTGGCGGATTGACAGTGAGTGAGCTGCCCTGCAGCGCTACTTCCAGTGTCTCTGGAGATCACCACCGCTCTCAGGAGGTTCCATGCTCTGCTTATGCCGGAAAATCCCACCGAATAAAGCAGGACATCGTTCTCGCTGGATACACCCAAGTTGCCGCGTTACCATGGATGGATCTTGGAGTGTCTCTTCGCGCGCTCTCTGATACGATCGACGCGTTGCACACGGCTGGATACCCTCCAGTGTTCATCCTGATGTATGATCAGGCGTGGCTCCTGTGTGAGCGGCTGTTTCCTTTGATGGAGGCACTCATGGGGCCGGAGGTCGCACTAGACACCTCCATTTTTGCCTGGTCTCTTCGTCGTGCTACGCCGCTGCGCACGACTTCCACTACACGGAAGGCCTCTTCAGAGGCACACAGTAGCAAGGAGTCTACCGCCACGCACGCAATCGGCGACAACTTTGGTGTCCCTCACCGCGATTCTCGCTACTCGGACTGCCATACGGTAGAGGGCCAGCCGACTGAGATCAGCTGCTGGCTGCCGCTAGTCGATGTGACCCCTGACAGTGGGTGCATGCTGGTCGTGCCGGCGCAGCATGACCCCCTCTTTGCAGCCAGCAACCACCCGCTGCACATGAAGCCGACAGAGGCGATGCCATGGGCGCACATACGTGCACTTCCAGCAGCAGCGGGCGATATCTTGCTATGGAAAGCCAATTTGATACACTGGGGATCCTCTTGCGGCTCTTTCTGCGACCGAGAGCCGAGAAAGTCGATTGCTATGGCTTTCATGCTGCCTACAGCTTCATGTGAGCCGGGCAGCAGCGGGCGCCTCAGCCGAGCGGACCTCCAGGCTGGCTTGAGTTTGATGCAACGGGTCAAGATCGTCACGCGCAGCCTGCTGCAGTATGAGCACTGGCATCCGACGTTTGCAGGCTTTGCGCCATCAGTTGTGGATGAGTGCTTGGCTTCTATGTCCTTCCGTTAGCCTGTGCTCACTGTTGCGCTGACTACACGGCATGTGAGCCCATTCTGCATGGCCCTCATACTGTTTCTTTGGCGATCCGTAAAGTGGCGGAGGTGTCCGCGATACATGTGAAGGTATCTGCTCCAATCTCGGATCACGCGTCACGTTGACTCTGCCGCGTCACTGCCGCGGGGCGCTGAAAGAGCGCACGCAGCGTAGCCAATCAGCTTTTGACTGGCACCTTGCTTAATTGCTCACGTAAGAACCGCACACAAACGAACGCGCCCGAGCGTCGCGCCATGCCACGCGACAGGCACCGGAAACGACGACGAAACGCCGTTCGCCCGCGACCGGGGACGCGCGATCGCGCGCGCCCGTAACTGTACGGTCTTAGCTCAATAGACTACGGAAATCATCGATGTTAGATACACAGAGCGGAGACACCACGAGACAGCAGTCAAATCCGGGGGAGACTCACACGATGTTCTAATCGGTCCCGGAACGGGAATGGTTTCGTATCCGAATCCGTGGTTTCAACTTCGTACCGGTACTGTGTGGTCTGTGTGCCTTTGTGCGTCCGCGTGTTCCGTGTGTCTCGTGTGTGTCCCGGCTCCCCCCGGTGTCTTTTTACCGGTACCCCCGGTGTCTTTTTACCGGTACCGGTACCGAACGCGCCGCGCCGCGCGCCGATCATCTCCGAAACAAGCACTCGCTCGGCACGGAAAGCGGGAGCGCGTCCGACGCCGTGTAGACGCCGTGGTCTAAGTGCCCAGACCTTGTGACGAGCTGTCGCCGCAAGGTTTCATCTTTCAACCCAATGATCGCTGCCGGTGCAACAGACTTGAACCTCGCGGCGGCGGAGAGCAACCTCCGTGTGGCAACGTGCGCATTTCTTGCGGCGCGCTTCCCAGTGTTTCCAGCCGGCCGTGACCTCTTCTTCAGGCAAGTGTTCAAGAACAGCACCTTCAGACCCTCCGTAGATGAACCGCTAAGCTATCCACGCGCCGAGAATCTGGTCGCCCTCTTGTACCACTCGCCCATCGGTAATCCATATGCGGGCATGGCACCGCTGCGACGGCATGGCGGGCGAGACCCTCCCGCAAGTGGAATGGATGGGTTCACCTTCTCGTTTGCTGCCAAATACAGCAGATCTATCGCCGCCTTTGTCACGCGCAAGCTTGGTGCACCACCGCGCTTCGCCATCGAAGTGGGCTCATACCTTGGGGCAGGTGCAACATTGACATGGGGCCCACTGGTGAAGCGAGGTGGCGGCCTGCTCTTGTGCATCGATACGTGGCAAGGCGACTTACACATGCGGCTGCAGCCCACGAATCGTTTCAACCCGGGCCATTTGCGCCTCGATAAAGGCATGCCTCACCTCAACGAGGCCTTCATGCAGCATGTTGTGGACCGCAATTTGAGCGACGTCATCTACCCGCTGCCGATGCCGTCCATTCTCGGCGCTCGCCTGCTCGCCACCACTGCTTGGTTGATCGACCTCATCTACATCGACTCGGCTCACGAGCGCGGAGAGACGCTCATCGAAATCCATCTGTACTGGCAGCTTCTGCGACCCGGTGGCGTGCTCATGGGCGACGACTACCGTGAGTTTCCAGCCGTGCGCGAGGACGTGCAGGAGTTTGCGCGATGTCAGGCCGTCGAGATTCTCTTTGGCAAACACGAAACGGGATCCGACAACACCTGGGCGATCCTCAAGCCGCCTCATGCGAAGAGCACGACGCCGAGAGGCAACCTGGGCGGCCCGGGCCGGAGGTGAGCCGACGGGGAGCTCCTTGACCAGTACCTTGGAAGCCAGCAGTAACCTAATTTACGCTGCCGTGTGTAGTGTGATTGATGAAACGCCAACGCGACCAAGTACCCGGTACAAGGTCCCACTCCAAGTTTTTACGAAGATGTGAAAGTGAGCCACGCGAATCATGTCACGCGAGAGTATTGTCTCATAGGATGTCTGCCACTGGCTCAGACATCGGCACGCTCCGTGTGAGCGGGCTTCATCCGGATGTGACTATGGAGCAGGTGCATCGATTGCTCAGTGCGTTTGGATTCATCGATGAGCTCCGAACGATGCCGACACCTGGCGTGCAGCCACCGGAGATGACGGTGATTGTGCGCTACAAGACCCGCACGGCCGCTGAGGCCATCAGCATCGCAACCTCGCAGCTGACCACGGAGGAGTCGCACGGGCTCGTCCACTCGGGTAGCGGCCTCACCGTGACTGTCACCCCGAGAGATCAGTTGGGCGATGCATCTGACAGCATAGTCGCAGGGACAGCGCAGCCACCCTCAAGGGCCTTGCCGGCAAAGGTGCCACAGCCGCCGCCTCAGCAGCAGCTGCTGCAGATGCAGATGATGCAACAGATGCAGCAGATGCCGCAGGTGCCACAGCAGATGATGATGCCGCCTCAGATGTTTGCGGGCATGCCCACTGGCGGCATGCAGCAAGTGCCCTTCTACGGCGCCGCCGCCGTCAGCGGCAACGGCTACGGCAGCTACAGCGGCTACGGCGGCTACGGCGGCTACGGCGGGCCCATGGGCAACGGCCCTCTTCCTGTGGGAGGCCCGATGGGCGGTGGTGGCCGGCCCAGGGGCGAGGGCCGTGGCAGCACTGCGCCCGGCAACCTGACGGGCGAAGAGACGAAGCTCTTCGTGGGCGGCCTCCCTCAAGATTGCACCGAAGCCGCGATTCGCGTCGTCTTCGAGCCCTACGGCAAGGTGCTCAATGTGCACATTATGCTGCCGTCCGAGCGGACCGGACAGCGGTGCGCCTTTGTGCAGTACGAGATGCATGCATGCGCCTTGAGCGCCTTAGAGCTCTCTAACCAGTACCGCATGACTCCGAGCGGGGCCCCCATCGTGGTCCGCTTCGCCGATACCCAGGGGGCCGCAAAGCGCCAGCGTGCGTGGTAGACGCGCTCGCAGAACCAGGCGCTCTCGTCCGAAGTCTTCCGGGGCGACGTAAGATCGCCGCAACGTGCCGCGCGGCGGCACGCGCGCGGTCGCGCGGGGAACGCTACGAGTTTTGGGTCGGGCGGGGGAACGGGGTCGAGCCGGCGCGCTTTCGTGAGGCATCATCGCGCTCACACTCTTAGTAAGTATTTACTTTATGTTGACACCGCATCGCATGTCTCACGTACACGTACACCGCGGCACCGGTCGGAAGCGCCGCGAGAGGCGAGTGGCCCACCGCCCGGTCGGGTTGTATCGTGGCGGGCACGACGTCGCGTTGCGCCGGCGGGCACGACGTCGCGTTGCGCCTGCCACGTGCCAGCCCATTCAGCATTCGCTCCCCCCTTCATATCAGTTGTAGTCGGGCAGGCGCCCCCACGATCGACGGCCCGTGTGTGGCGGGGTAAGCGCCACACATCACAACCCGATCGAACCATGCACATGCCTATGCAGCACACAAACTGTCTAGCACTGATCGGAGTCTCCGAAGTGATCATGCTGAGAGGCCACCCTCCGAGCTTCCGCAATATGACGAAGGCGGGTGGAGCGCGTCCAATAACTTGGCGGGCTCTCGTGCAGAAATCTGGCTTCCTGAGCTCCACAGGTTGCTCAGCACGCGGGCACCAAAAGGCGGACGGGAGGCGGTACCTGCAAGTGTGGCACCGGCGCGCGCCTCCTCGGGCTTCGCGGGTTCAAAGGGCGTCGGCCTGCGCGAAGTGACTGCGCCGTGACGAGGACGGCGGCGAGTCCATTGGCAGCACATCGACTGCCTGGTTGTCGCCCTGCTGCCCGAACCGGCAAGTCCGGGACTTGTGGCCGCACTCTTTGCAAATCGAGCAGCGCTGCTGCTTGTTCTTGCGCGAGAGGTGGGCCCCGCTGCTGTTCGGCGGGCTGCTGGACCGACTGCCGGATTTGGAACTCTTGGGAGACTGCGGTGAACCAAAGTCGGCGGGCTCCATCGTCGAGATGGGGCTGCCGACGTACCGCTCCGAGCTGCTTTTGTGTCGTTTGCTCGCGGCGAAGCTGCTGATGTAGTTTGGGGTCATGGGCGCGTCGATCGGGGACGAATCGCCGATGCTCTGATCACCTGCGCGAGCAAAGACCAGCAGGCAAGTCAGGAAAAGGATCGAGCTCGTCGGAGATGCATTGGTAGAGGAGCACAGGAGAGGCCCCTGGAGCCGGGATCCGTGCCTGCCGCGCATCGACCAGGGCGACTGGAGGTGGTTTCGACCATCAGGCACCTTCCGCGCAGGCCGCTGGGGTCAGCAGACGCAGGGCTGTAGCTCAGGTTCCCCTCTTTCCTCCGTACCGTGCGTGTGGCCTGAAGCAAAGGGGTCCAACAGTTTGTCGAAGAAGTCGTTGATCTCGGGAGGGATATCGCCGACCGAGTCCTCGATGAGCAGGTGCACCGGATCGAACTCCATCACTTCAAGAGCCGCCGGCTGTGCTCAATGCAATGCCGACGGCCGCGTACGACCAGGACTCGCGGAATCAGGCTTTTCCGCTATTTTCGTAAGTTTTAGAATATGACGAACCAGCGCCGGGCGGGGATCTCCGAGATCGAGTTCAACAAAATCTGCTGCTGTCCTGCACTCCTGCTGCACCGTAAAGGGTTCCTCCGCCTCTCACACGGCCGCGCTCGAGGCCCACTTTCGCGCCTGCGCGCCGCTGGACGCGGGCCGTAGCGGGTTCGCGGGCGTCGTGTCGGGCGCGC
>ENA-UOXG01000193-UOXG01000193.1-mixed-culture-metagenome-genome-assembly--contig:-NODE-193-length-38509-cov-40.155667_pt1 | contig 38509 bp, 25 predicted proteins | sample MGYA00238159_ERZ761634 | MGnify/ENA primary metagenome ERZ761634 (study PRJEB28908, sample SAMN08776845) | mixed culture metagenome | isolation source: Freshwater growth medium | place: USA... | reverse complement strand
CATACACACATGCCTATCACCTATCAGTATTGGGGGTCTGCCCCCCCCCCCCCCGCGTCTCTCCAGTCTCCGCCCGGCGCCGCGCTGCCGCTCGCGCGCTCCGGCAGCGAGGCATGCGGCAGAGGGCGACGGGGCGACCGTGGCGGTTCGTGGCGGGAGCGACGGCGGAGGGCGGCGGCGGGGAGGCGCTAGGGAGGCGCGCGAAAACTTCCAAGATGGCCACCCCTTGTGGCCACCAGCCCACCAACCGGGGAGCGGTGGGTTCCAGCGATCGACGTGGGTACACGGTAGTTCATCATTACCGGCATGTACCGGTGTCATCTCTCGAGAGCTCACGCCCACCTCGGTCGCCCTCGGGATGTGGCGGGTCCTCATCGGCGTGGCGTGTGTGAGCGCGGCGGCCGCACGCGGCTGTAGCGATCGTCCTACTGTTTCCTCCAGACTTGCGTCGCAGCGGCGCGAATCGGTCCGGCAGCGCCAGACGGGCAGCTCCGCTTTAGCTCTGGAAAAGGCGGTGCCTGCGCAGGCAGCAGCAATGCGTTTGCGCGGTGGCGAGGGCTCCGCGCTCATGGCGGTGCAGCGCGCATACACGGGCATCCCGTTGATAACGCGCTCGTGGTTCACGCTCATCCTCATCTTAGCCGCCTTCAACCAGATTGGCGTGCTGCAACCTGAGGCGGTGGCGCTCGATGCGGCCGCCATCCGCCGCTGGCAGCTCTGGCGACCGATCACGGCGGCCGCCTTCTTTGGCGGCATCGGTCCACAGCTGCTGCAGAAGATGTACTACCTCGTGCAGTTTGGCAAGGGGCTCGAAAGCGTCCTAGGCCTCGGCGAGTACGCGCGTGCGCTCGCATCATGCTCCGCGATGCTCTGCATCTTCTGCAACCTACTGGGCTGGCAGTTTTTTGGCGACGGGCTCGTGATGTCGATGACCGTCCTCACGTGCCAGCAGCAGCCCGACGCACAGATGAATATGTACGGCCTCAACATCCCGATGGCGTACATGCCCTTTGCGCAGATGGTCATGTCGTACGTCTTCTCGCAGCAGATTCCGTGGAATGATCTCGTTGGCGCCATCGTAGGCTACATACACTACTACATCCAGGACGAGGTCAAACCGGACGCTGTCATCCACAAGCGTGAGAAAGCGGCGGGCGGCGGTGGCGCCGCCTCCAAGACCGGGCACGCACTTGGCGGCGGCAAGAGCGCCGCCAAGGGCGTTGCCAAGAGCGGCGGCGGCGGCGGCGGCGGCGGCGGCGGCGGCGGTGGCGGCGGCGGCGGCGGCGGCGGCGGCGGCGGCGGCCGCGGTGGCGATGCCCGCGGAGGCACTCGGACCAAACGTAAGCCGCGCAAGGCCAGCATAGCCACCTTTGCCAACTCGCCCGCGGCGTGTGGCCCTAGCGGCTGAGGGACCTAAGGGCCGGTGCAAAGTGACGCGAGCGAGAGAGGCCGCGTGGCCGCTCGCTCGTGTCGTCGCTGGCCTGCAAGCACGATCAGCCAAGCTCACGCTCCTGCGCGAGATGTGCGCGGAAGCGGCCATGAAGGCGCCGGGCCCGACCCCAAAGGGGCAGCTCGCTGTGCCTGAGCGACTGAGCCTTGAGCATCGACAGAGCAACTCTTAATCATGTTTGCGATCCCGCGCGCAGGAGAATGAGACAGACATGATCGTGCGCTGCGGATAGAGGTAGACGCTCGAGCGTTGTATTGAGCATTCACATGTGTTTATCTCTTCTTGCGAACGAGCCGGGACCTAACCGTAATCTGACGCAGAAGCAACCATGCCAACCGCGTCTTTTGGCGTGCATCGCGTGCGTGGCAATGGCTGGGTCCCCTTTGCCTCTGTCAAAATTGCGACACGATCTCTGCCCGCGCACATCGATTTGAGCGGACGCCGATCCTGCCCTGGCATCGCGACTGGTGTAAAGATCAAGTTGCCACCGTCCTTTCGTCCACCTCGGCCGCCAGACGTGGTACTCCCGTGGGCAGTGATGCTGCGGCATCTTCGCGATTATCACGCGCGCGAGGGTCACACCAACGTGCCGCTTGAATACGAGTTCGTCGAGAAGGACGAGCTCGGCTATGAGGTGGATGGTCGGCGCATCCGATTGGGCGTTTGGCTGAGCAAGCAGTGGACCGAGTGGCAGGCCAAGCGGCTTGCTCATCAGCGCACTGAGCGGCTTGCTGATGCGGGCGTCGATTGGGACGGACCGGCGCCGCCAGCAAGCGGCCTAGTGGGACCGAAATACAATGAAAGGAAATGGGACGTCGACAGAGAGGAGCAGCTAGCCGCCATCAATCCACGCCTCGCATTCGACGCATCGACGCCCGCGCACCAGAAGTGGATCGAGTACGAAGCGGGGCGAGATCCGCACACGCGACGATGGCGTAAGGAGCATGGGATTGTCACCACGCGGCCGAGGAGTGCTGGGCCGCACACCCGCGCTCCTCTCACCATCGAGCAGTATGGCAGCGGGCCGGGCGCAGGCGTTCGAGCACGAGGGGTACCCCCCAGCCTCGGGCTGCAACTGTACGAGGCTGCGCGTAAGCTGACGGCCGAGCGTGCGAAGAGTAGGCAGCCTGGCGCTGTGACGATCCATCCGTAGGTCAGTAGGTGTTTCTTGATCAAGTGCGTCACGATCGCTACATGTGCAACGCTAGCCGTTCCGTAGTCGTGAACGTTGAAGCCGCGTTACCTCCATGCGGAAGGTACGCGGTAGGTAACTTACGTAGTGTTTCGGGGCACGGGGGGGTGAAACGTGAACCGACGTGCGCTAGAGAGACGATATACGTGATCACCGATATACCCCTAGTAGCCACTAGTGAATACCGCGCTGGCGGTCGGGTGTTCCCTGCGCAGAGAGCCTGAGACCGGCAAGCCGGAAGAGTACGGTACAGTACCGGCGCTCTCCGCTCGTCTCACAGAAGGCCGCCGCTGGGCAGCCTCCAGCCGCCGCACTCTGTGTCTTCGAGTACGAGCTCCAGCAGACGCCGCGTCACTTCCCGCTTGGTCGAGAGCCGACTCACCGTGATTGCGACCCCGAGGCTGGCTGCAGGGATTGCGAATCCTACCGTGCCCCCAAGGCCGCGGTGGCCAAGGACGGTGGTCACGCCTGGCGAGGCGACGCCACTGCTGAGCTCGTCACTCATGCTCCTGATCGAACCGACTTGCATGCCCAGACCCCACTGCACAGGCTCGTCATCCAGCCAGCCGGCCGTTGGATCCGCGACCAGCCGGCGGCGGAGGGCCTCGTTCTTGCCGAGGGTGCGCCCACTTGCCAAGGCGGCGTAGAAGTTGGCGAGCGCGCGCGCCGAACCGAGCATCGCGCAGCCCGGCACGCCAGCCTCACGCACAGCGGCCGAGTTGAATGTCGCCGGGTTCATGAGCTGGGCAGGGCCTTGGAATCGTTCCCAGTCAATGGAGCCCGCGCTCACCGCAAATGGATCGTTGGGGTCCGGAGGTCCTGAGCCGCTCGGAGTGCCCGCACTGACAGCGGGCTCATCGGGTGGCGAGGCGCTGCCCGCAAAGCCTTCCAAATTGGACATGTCGAGTTGAAGTTCCTGCATGAGCGTAGCGATCGAGTGGCGTGCAACCTGCGCGGCCTCCTCTGGCGCCACCTTGAGACGCAGCTCGTGCCCGAGCTCCAGCGGCGTGCAGACGAGATCGGCGAGCAGGGCGTGCACGTCCGATCCACCGCTTGCCGCGCGCAGTAGCCCACTGAGCACCCAGCCCCAAGGGGCGCCTTCAAACTCACCAGTCGGTGCGCGCGCGCCAGCAGCACCGCCGCCAGTAGCGCCGTCGTGAGCAGCTGTAGCCACCGCCGCCGCTGCCGCTGCTGCTGCGCCGTCCAGGCTGGCAGCCGCCACGTACGCTTCCATCGCGGGTAGCTCGAGCAGCTGCCGGAGCCGCGCACGCTTGGGCATGAGCGCCGTCTTCGCGCCAGGGAGGCCGTGGCGAAGGAGCTGGGCGACGGTGAGGGCGCCCTTGCCACCAGCACTGAAGCCCGGCCACGTGGCGCTAATGGTCTCGTCGAGGCTGAGAACGCCACGCTCCACCTGAAGCAACACGAGCGCGGCGAGACACGGCGCGCCCGCCTGAAAGAGTTGGAACAGCGTGTTCGGCACAACGGGGCGCGGGTCGACAGGGCCCATGCGCCCCGCCGCCGCGTCCACGAGCGTGTGGCCGGACCGCACTACGCACACCTGGGCGCCGAGCAGCTCTCCCGAGTCGGAGAAGGCGTGAAGTAGCCTCAGCGTACGCTCGTGCAGGCTCGCCTTGGGCGCTGGGCGCAGAGTCGCCTTCAACGACGATGAGGCCGACCGAAACGACGACGGCTGACCAACATGTAACCACCGTTGGCCAGCCGTTGCCGTGGTCGTGAGCGCCGTCGTGAGCAGCTGCGACGCCGCGTCCGCGAGGAGCGTTGCAGCGGCATGCTGTGCCATCGGGCGCATGAAAGGTACAGCGACCTCTAGGCGAGTGCATAGGCCTTGCAGCATCTCAAGCGCGCGGACGAAGAAGATGACCACGCCCGGCAGAGCCTCGACCGGCGGCTTCAGCCCCTGCTGCACGTGCTGTTTCGCCTCCTGAGAGTAGACCTTCTGACGTCGCATGTCATCCTCGAGCTTCTGGTTGAACTGATCGCGCGCTTCCTGTGCGTCCGCGCGGCTCTCGCGAAAGAGGAAGAGCAGGTCGCGGAAGACCTCGGTGGGCTCGATCTCCGCGGCGTTCATCACGAAGCCGAGCGCGAGCAGTGCGTGCAGCAGCAAGTCGCCATCGAGCTCCTCAAGCGAGTGGACCATCTGGCATAAGGCAATGCGCTCAGCGTAGTCGAGCCGCTTGCACAGCCCAAAATCAAGGAGCACGGGCACCGGACCGAGCTGCGGATCCAGATGCACGAGGAGGTTGCCCGCATGCGCATCCGCGTTGAAGCAGCCGTCACGGAACATCATAGCCGCCCACGCCTCGCACACGCGCATCACGAGCGTCTCGCAATGGACGCCCAGCCGGCGTAGCTCCGCGCCGTCCTTGAGGCTGTGCCCCTCGCAGAATTCCATCACGAGCACCCGCTCGTTCGTGAGCTCCTCAACCAGCTCGGGCACGGTGACCGGCACGCGCCCACCCTTGCCGAAGTTGCGGCGCACGTCGACGAGATTGGCGCGTTCCTGCCCAAAGTCGAGCTCCTTCTTGTGCTCCACGTTGATCTCCTTGATGATGGGCGCGAAGTCAAAGGTGGGCTCGAGCAGCGCGAGGAAGTAAGCGAGCACCTCCGACTGCGCCAGGTCCTGGAGCATCACCGGCGCGATGTCCCGATGCTGCACCTTCACCGCGACCTTGCGCGGCGGCGCTCCGCCGGGGCTCCTCAGCCAGCCGACGTGCACCTGCGCGATCGAGCCGCATGAGAGGCACGTGGGCTCGAGTGCCTCGAGCTGATCGGCTCCCGACGGGCCCCATGCCTCGGTGAGCGTGGCGAGCACCTCGGGGAGAGGCCTGGGCTCGTTCCGATCGAGGAGTGTGCTCAAGTGGCGCACTAGCGCCTCGGGCACGAGGTCGGAGCGGCTGGCAAGGTACTGGCCAAGCTTGAGGTAGAACCCGCCCAGTTTCGAGATGCGCCGGCAGAGGAGCGCCCCCAGCCATTCGTTAAAGGCCGCCATCGTCGCCGCGCGCGCTGCGGCCGACGCCTTGCGGCAGCGCCACAGTGTCACATACTTGTACTGGATCGCGATGTGAGCAAACAGTGCCGCCACGGCTACATAGCGTCGGAGCAGTTGGATGCGCCGCATCAGGGCGGGCGGGATCAGGGCACTGAACAGGGTGATGAGCGCGGTCGACACCACCAGCGCAGCAGCGAGCTGCGCCATGCGGCCCGTCAGCCCCATGCCAAGTGACACAGCGAGTGCTCCGACGCACGCTGCCCACGCGCGTTGGGAGCTTGCTGAGCTCGACTCGAGAGCCACGAGCGCCGACGCCTGTGCCTCGAGCCGCCCACGCAGCAGCAATGTCGAGAACCGTTCGGCGCGCAAGGCGGCGCTGGCAGCGTCGCGTCCGAGGTCGTCGGAGAGCTCTGGTGGCTCCTCCATGCCAAGAGACGAGCGGAGCGACGTTCTTGGTGATGAGAGGCCTGAGATGGAGGTGGTCTTATTGTTCGCGGTGGTCTTGTTGGCGGCGAGTGTGGTTGCCCAGGCCGTGGTGACGGCACTGGCAATAGGCGGTTGGTGCATGGCCGCATCATCGAGAAAGGCGAGCAGGCAGCGCGGACCTAGCCCTGCCTGCGGCGAACACGGCACGCGCTGCAGCACGGCCCGAAGATACTCTTCTATCTGCGCCGGCCGCTTGCGCAGCAGTTCGAGCGAGCCCGACCGTCGCATGTACGCTCGGGGCAACAGGGGCAGTGGGCGTTCATCGCCGCGGAGCAGGTGCTCGGTCTCATGACGGAGGCTGTCTTGCAGCGCACGCAGCTGGCTCCATCGGCGCACGACCATCCACGCAGCCGCCCCCTCGGAGATGCGGAGGGTGTAGACGCCGTGGCCGCCCTCTGGATGGACCGCTGCATGAGTGACCCGCACCTGGACCGCCGACGGTGCTGGGGACGAGCTCTCGAAGCTCCGCAGCCAAGACTCCAGGCTGGTGCCCAGCCGGCGAAACCGGGTGAGGTTTCCGCGCTCCAGCACCACTTTTTTCTGCATGAAGGCCTTCACAACAGCCAGGCGTCCATCGGCAAGGTCGAACAGCGTGCCCATGGAGACGCGGAGGCGTGCTTCTGCTTGGACTCGGGTTGTGGCAGGCGAACTCGCCGAGCGACGGACAAGTCGCTCTGTCACGCCGTCACGTAAATCCACCAAGATTTGGTGCTCCTCAACCGCCTCCGTGTCAGCCACGATGATTTCGATGACCATGGCTGCTTCGCCGAGGGATGGCAATTCTTGAAGGCGGGCTGCCGCAGTGGACAGCCATGCGTCGAGCGAGGCAGAGGTAGCCATGTAAGTTTGCCACGAAATTTCCGAATCACAGCTTCCGAGAACGGAAGGGTAGCTTTTCACAGCCAATGGTAACAATTCGACACCCAAGACACCGGACCGGCGTTTTCACACAAACTGAGCGATCTTGTCGCAGAGCTCCCCTGACTCTTTTGTGATAGTTTTCGACTCATGAATTTCATACATGCTTCACTGGTGTACTGGTTCTGGTACTGTACTTGAGTACAGTAGCTACGTTCGTAGTCGTCGTAGATGAGTTTTCGTGTACGTACGCTATGTTTTGAGTACCGATATGACGTTTGAAGCCCGAATGGTCCGCGTCTCTCTCTCTGTTCGTCCTCTGACGCCGGTGAGTGAGTAGCTGTAGGACCGGGTAGCTGACTGACTTTTTGACACGAAGGGACTGCGTGGCGTTTTTATCGAGGAGCGTATTTACTGTGGCGCTGCTTCCATGCCTCCTTATATGTTTGACCTGTTGGGCCGATGCGCAACTCCGGGTGCGCCTTGCGAAGCGCGGCGACCAGCTTAGCCTTCTCTTCCTCGGCAGTCAGCTTTTGAGGTGGCTCGAACAAAATGTAGGTCATCGAGGCCCCGCCTGGTGGCGGTCGATAGCCATGGTACTTGTCAGGCCGAAACTCGGTGCAGGCCTTGAGGCGCAGCCCGGCTATGTTGGCAATCTCGACGAGTTTCCACGTCGCCGCCTCCGCCGTGTGCGTGGTCACGTGGAGCTCGCCTGTGGCTTCCTTGAGCAACCGGCCGCTCAGCACAGACTTGAAGAGCCCCCGAAGCAGCGACTGATGCACTTCGACGCTGCTGTTGCTGGTGCTGCTGCAGCTGTCCGTGGCGGGAAAGTTGAAGACCACTTTGTCAAACCCCTTCTTACCACCCACCGCGCTCGTATCAAGGGCGGTCGCGTCCACCTTGAATACGAGTTTCCCACCAAAAGCCTTGACCGTCTCGAGGTTGTCCTCTGCCTCCGGGTAGCTTGCGAGTGTACTCGACTCGCTTGCCAGAGAGGTGGCGGTGAGCTTTGGGCACTGCCCCCAACCGAGCGCCAGTGCGGCCGCGAATCCGAAGTCGCCCTCCCCAAGAAGCAGGATGCGCTCGCCGTCGCCGAGGGCGTTGCAGCTGCTTGCTGCCGCTGCACTCTGGATGGGCCGTTGAGTATCCGTCAAGTGCACAGATTGAGGCCTCCGTTTTTTGGCCTTTGTTTTTTGGCGCGATATGCCGCCGTGCGAATGCGCGCCCTTTGCCCGACTCTGTGCGTGCTCGCCGGCCCGGCCAGGGCCTCCGCGGCGGCCCTTCACCATGGATTCGGCTCTTGAACTCCGTGTAGGCTCGGCTTTTTGCCTCGTCGCCTCGAGCTTTCTCGCGGTAGAAGCGCGGTATACCAAGTCAAGTCAAGTCAAGTCAAGTCAAGTCAAGCACCCCCGGGGAAGCGCTTGAAAGCGCCGCAGTACAGTGTGGTCCTGTTTTAACTTCACACACCTCTTGCCAGGAGTCATGCAAACGCGCCCCCTCGGAGACGCGCTTGCAGTCGATGAGCGCCGCTGTACTGTGTGGTCCTGTTTGTACTTAAGACACACACAGTTTCCATCACTCAACACCATTGCCATATCAGGCAAGTCTTCTTTCCGGTGCGAGACGCTCGTGGGGAGTCTTGCGTGGGCTCGACACCCTCTTCTGCAACACCCTCCTCACCCTCGGGCCTCGTGTCGCCCTCGGCTCCCCGATGCGCGTCTCCTCGCGCGAAGCGATTCAGCTCGACGATGGGGATGATAATGACCTGCGTCTCGTGCCGGCGTCGCCGCCATGGATGCGGCGCTTGCGGCTTCTTTCTCCGATCTTAGTCCTTACGGCAGTTATGTTGATGACATTCCTGGTGATGCAGTTTTCTGTGTCTTCTTCGCCGGGGCCGCTCCAGCCACAACCGGCAGCGCCAGCAGCACCACCGCCGTTGCTGCTCCAGCCACCAACGGCATCACTACCAGCATCACCGGCAAACCCACGGCCACCAGCCCCGCCACGGCCCCCGCTGTCAGCTGTCAACACTTGGGACGACTATGGCGCTCTCATGCCGCTTCTGACTGCCGACGAGCGCCTCTACTTCGTGGAAGCAAATCAGGCGCTCACTATCAATGTGCGTGCGCAGCTTCTCAGCCTGCTTACGGATGAGCCTCGCCTCGCCGCGGCATTGAGTGCTGCCAACTCCGCTGCGCGAAATGTGAGCCAACTAGACGCCATTGCTGCGGAGCTGTGTGAAACGATTGCTGCCGCCATTCCTTTCATCGGCCTCAACGGTATCAGCACCGCCATGGCCTCTGTCATCTGCTGCCCACTCACGGAGAGGTCCCTGGGGATGCCCGTGCTCATCGACGGAGTGGCTTCGTACGATTGGCTCCACGCGGTTGGCGCGTTTGGCACTGCGAACGCTCTGATCCCCGCACCATCATCGGCGGCGGCCGCCGCGCCGCTCGCCTCGCGGCTGCGGAGCACGCTTGCGATGGCGCTCCGCGCCAATTGGCCTGGATCCGAACAACCGCAGGAGGCTCCCATCCATGCCTACGTGTGGCAATACATGATCACTCGGCTGCGCCAAGGGGCGGTCCAAGGGGCGGTGTGGAATACGACGAAGTTCTGGGACGTCGGCTTCGACGTCTGCGGGACGAGCCTGAACGAGTGGTACTTCGTCCACTGCATGCATGGTTTGAGTCATGCGATGGTCCGGTACGTGATGGTGGCCGACTGGGGCACTGGAGCCGGGGCACCCGGGGCTGGAGCCGGGGTGCCGCTCAGCACGACGACGTCCCCGTCGGGACGTATCCAGTGCCGCAGTGCTCATCGTACAGCACACCTGAGTCGGTCGACACTCGAGCGCGCGCTTGAGTTGTGCTCCAGCGCGCCATCGGTCGGGCTCGCCCTCTACCTCGCGCTCGGCGTGTGGATGGACTACTTCGGTCAGAGGCACTCGCTGCCTGATGCGTACGCTGACGTGGCCGTCGACGCGCCAGCATGGCTTACGATCACAGGCATCTCCATCCTCGGGCCCTACGTGATGCGCGCACCCTGTGATCAGCAGTGGGCCAACTACTCTGGCTCGTGCTTCGCTCGTTTTTTCAACATTCGTGACCAAGTGAACGAAGGCACTACTCAACCGACGGTGTCGACCGAGTGGGAAGACGCCTCGCTCCCGCCGCTGGACGCCTCCCGGTCCAACCTCTCGGCGGCTGCATATCGCCTCCTCACCAGCTCAGATCAGAGGGACATCAGCCGCTGCCTCGCTGAGCCAATGGCCGAAGAGCGCAACCGGCGTGGCTGTATCTTCGGCCTCGCTCTCAACAAGTACCCCGATGGCCAAATCTGGAATGCGCCAGCGTCGATTTTCGAGAGCAGGCGTGCACTCGTCGCCTACTGCGGCATCTTTGTGGACCTACATAGTGCCGTCGACGCCGGCACGCACGAGCGAGAGCGCCAGCGCCTCCTCGCGTGTGTGAGTGGCAGCATGATCGGCATTGGCTACGGCACGGTTGCCGACCGGAGGGTACCTGGCTGGCTCGTCGAGGTGCACTGCGGGCAGCTTGTGGACGCTCCGGAACTCGCCTGGCTCGATGCTGCCGAGCGGCAGCATGCCGGGCACATCTGCTACGAAGCTGGCACGCTGTGCGCTGTCGCGAATTCGTGCTCGGAGCCGGCCGATGTCCTCAGCTTGTATGGCATGACGCTGTAGGAGCCGGGAAGTTCAGGAGGAAGCTTTTTCGGCTGTATCCACAGTTCGTAAGGCACACTCGTCGCATACCGGGACACACGTTGAAAGCAGATAAAGCTGTACACTCGACTGCGCGTTCACACGACAGCGTATCGTGTGCGCTCGGGCCTCGGCCTCGCTCCGCACGGCACCAGCACGTACGCCGCAAGCAGCACGTCCGGCGCGCGGCGGGCCCCGCGGAAGACGCCCCCGCCGCCTCGTTCGCCCCCCCCGCGGGCACGCCGCCCCCACGGCCCACCGCCCGGACGCGGAGGGGCTCGAGCGCAGCGGGCGAGGCCGCACGGGCGGGCGTGCGGGGTCGTGGTCCGGAGGGCGGAGCGCCGGCCGCCGTACCCGGCTTACCGTTACCCGGTACCCGCGGCTTTCAGAATCGAGAATAGCACCTCCGAGACTTCGCACGTCTGGACGTCAGTCCCTCGTCCGCCGAAAAAGAACCCGAACGTACGACGTTTATACGACGTACCGACCCGCGACGCGGCGTGTCGTACACGAGACGGTTTTATAGCAGACAGAGACGGACAGTATGGATATTCGTTACCGTGCTTTATGGATATCGCGCGTCGATGGTGCATCGTCGATGCCAGACGGCGCTCACTGGCTCGCGCAGTCGCGCTCCCCCCAGACTCCCTCTCGCCGCGCGGGCTGCGGCTCCCTCATGTGGGCTGCGCTCAGCATGAGCATCTGCGTCATCATCCTCGGGGGCGTCCTCCGTTTAGCAGAAGCAGCAGCAGCAGCAGTAGCATGAGTATTGTACGTAGCAGTAGTGGTCTCCTCGGGGGCTCTGGGGGCCGGCGCAGGCGAGCGCGCCACTCAGTCGACGGGATCCCACTTGCCACCCTCCGGGCAGTAGAGCACGCCGCTGTGTGCCTCGACGGGCGGCGCGTTCCACACGTCGAAGCCCTCGAGCTTGGCAGCGGCGAGATGTGTCTCCTTTTGGCGCCGCGCCATGCCAGCTGCCGCCGCCGCCGCCGGGCTCGCCCCCGAGCGCTCCGCCTCGTCGACAGCCTCGGCCAGGGCTGCGGCGCCTGCGGCCTGCGCGTCCTCGTGGCGCGTCTTCAAAATGTGCTCGATTTCGTGCGCCTTGATATAATCCACCTTGTACGCGCACGTGTTGCCCTCGAAGGCCGCCGAGCGGCCGTGAGCGCGGCTCACATCCTCGCATACGAGATGCAGCTCATCGTTCGGCCGCAGCTGCTGCTGTTCGGCGTGCCGCAGCTTCTTCTCGCTCGTGCGGCCGTCGGGTCGCTTGCGCACGATGCGCGACGGGTTGTGCCCCACCGCGTCGATCTTGGCGAATCCAAGTGACCACGCGTCCTCGGCTGACGTGAACCAGCGCCCGCTGTCGTCGCGTGCGTCTGAGAAGCGCAGCGAAATCTCCGCGTGCCGGCGCGAGACGCGAGGGTCCTGGATGCCCTGCCCATTGTCGACGACGCGCGTGGTGCGCCCGAGTAGCACCGAGCACGGCACCGACATGCGCCCACACGGGCGCACGATGTACACCGGCCGACGCAGCCCCCCCCCCGGCCGCTCGCCCTTGCGCCCCCCCTTCTCCCACGCGTCGATAGCGTTGCGCATCCTCTCTGAGGGCTGCGGCCGCAGCACGAGCCCGCGCCGGCAGCGCTCGAGCTGAACGAGCTGGCGCGTCCATGAGCCCATTTTCTCGCCAAGCGGCACCGTCGGGGGTAGCTCCGCGCCCGTCTGTGCGACTGCCCGGCCGCGCATCGCCTCCTCAATGATCGACCGGCCGCCCTCATGTGTCGGGTAGGGGAAAGCGCGGCAGATGAGGGAGGCGCGGGCGACGGACTCGACGGTCGGCAGTAGTTCGATGATGTGCGCGAGTACGTCCGAAGGAATCTGCAGCAGCCGCGATTCCAGCTGGTTGGGCCCCGCCACTGGCCGCGGCCCCTCCTTGCGTGCCCGCTTTGTAGCGGGGGGGCCCTCCACAGATGTAAAGATGGACGAGACGGGCGAGTCGCGATCCGTCGACTGGCTGGACGAGTACTGGCCGGACATGGTATCCTGCGACGACGAGCCGGCCGCCGCCGCAGCCGCCGCAGCAGCAGCCGAGCGTGTTAGCATGATCGAGCGCGTGGAGAGCAGCAAGAAGGCGCGCTCGACAAAACACTCGTGACCGGACTCCGTGCAGGAGGTCTCGAGTCTTTCCACGTTTCGCGCGTTGTTAGACTGCGAATCTTTCTTCATTACGGAGTTTCGCTTTGCAGTTCCACCAGGTCGTTGGCAGCGGACGACCTTGCAAAACAGACTTCTCTCACACGACAAACTGAGCCAGAAGTCTCGCGGCTGCCTTGCATCTCAGGGAACCTGTGGAAAGCTGGAAACGATCCGCCCTGACGACGAAACACCTCTCTTTCCCCACTATACGCTGTTTGTCCCTCGGACTGTGCCGCTACATGTGCGCAGCGTTGTGAAGTAGTGAAGATGAGAGTTGGGATCCGCCGATCCGGATATGCGTCCCGGCTCCCCCCGGTGTCTTTTTACCGGTACGAGATCCGCCTCGGCTTTCTGCACCATGAGCCGGTCCAGCCTCTTGCCAATGGAGTTGAGCGACGCGCAGATCACCTCGATCAGCGGATCCGTCTCGGGATTCGCGGCCACCTTTGCGAAGCAGCCCATTCAGCGCATCAAGTGGATCCGTCAGGTGGATGCGGGCCCGTCCGTTCCATACATGGAGCTCGTCTACAGGACTGTGCGTGCAGATGGCATGCTCGGCCTCTTCAGAGGCTCCGTAGCGGGCATCATGCGTAACGTGCCGCACTCGGCGCTCGTCTACACGATCTATCCCAAATTCGAGGCCATCGTCCTACAGCAGCAGCAGCAGCTTCAACTACAGCAACAGCCGCCACCGGCACCGGAGAGGCAGCCCACGACGGAAGGTGCTGCATCCTCGTCGATAAAGCCCGCAAGGCAGAAGGTGCAATTCTCGACGCGCTTCTGGGCCGGCTACGCGACGACGTTTTTTGCGACGCTCGTGACTCATCCGCTCGACACGCTGCGCGTGCGCATCTCAGTGATGCACGGTGAGATGAGCACTCCGAGCATGATCCGCTCTGTGCTCGAGAGCGGTGGCCTGCGCACGCTGTACCAAGGCTTTGGCGCCACGCTCATCGGCGCGGGCCCGCGCGGTGCTGTCGGCTTCGGCGTTTTCGAGACGCTCAAGGAGGTGTCGGAGAAGCGCAATCTGCTTGCTGACTTTCCCACCACGCGGAAGCTCCTGATTGGCTACTTCGCGGGCCTGTGCTCCGAGACGGCCATCTACCCTCTCGACACGGTGCGCAGGCGGCAGCAGGCGCTCGGCGACGCCTCGCCCGTCGGGCGGACGAGCAACGTGTTCAGCGCGCTCGCGCTGGTCGTGCGCAGCGAGGGCTTCATGGGGCTCTTCAAAGGACTCAGCCTTAACCTCATTAAGAACCCTATCGCGACCGCCGTCTCTTTTACGGTGAACGACGTCGTCAAGGACCAGCTCAAGAGGCAAGCGAGGCGCAAGGAAGGCATGTAGAGCGCTGTGTAGAGCGCTGACTGGCAAACGAGCTGTGCTCATGCGGGCATTCACCGAGATAACTCCGAGATGACTCCGGTCGAACCGGATGACCATGGTCTGGAACCGTCTGCTGTGCGTGGTCGACAGGTCGTCGTGCGTCGCGCCTCTATGCCATTGTCGAGCCCAGCTACTCCACTTCAACCGCGCAGCATTACCTGCCCCGGTGCGAGCACAGACGGAGAGAGAGAGAGCGGAGCAGCGCGGAGAGATGCCGGCAGGCGACGGGCACACCGCACCCCACCGCCGCCGGCCTCCCGGGCGGCCCGCGCACCCCGGGGCACTCCCCGGCCGATGTTACTATGCCACACATACTGATAATACTCCCACTCAAGGCGCGGCACGTGCGGTGGGCCGCCTCGCCCTCGGCGGGCGACAAGGTCTACCAGTCACGCGAGAAATTTTTTCGGAGATTACAATTCACGTCGGTCCGATGGAACGCGCTGCTTGAAGCCCCTCGGTCCTCGGCTGCGCGCGGCGGTCGGGCCGCACCGACAGGGGTGTGACATGCGTGTCCGTGTGCGGCGACCCCGATGCACACGGATCGTCCAGCTCGGCGCCCGTGGGACCTCGCGCTACGATACCGCACAGCGTACCAGCTGCGGCAAGCAGGCCGATCGCGCACACGATCGCAGCACCGCCACTTCACGGGCTGAGGATGCCGCATGCCGCGTCGTCCCGCTGCTCAGACCAGAGGGTCTCGCAGGCCTGGTGTGGCTGCTGACCGCGCGGGGGGAGCCGCACCATCTGCGGTTGGCTCCTCATCGATGCCCGCCTGCGCCATCAGCTCGCCGATGGAGTTCTCGAGCTCGTCGATGCGATGACCCATCTCATCGACTGCGCGGCAGGAGTGACACAACAAGGAGTGAGAAAGGGTACCACCCAAAGGCGAGAAAGGAGGCGTTACGCACTGCGTCCGATGATGGCGTCGGACATGGTGGCGAAGCGACCCTGCATCTGCTGGAGCAGGTTTTGCACCTGTGATGGCACGGTGGAAAGGACACGTCGTCTAGGGAAATGAACGATTCACGTCACAGTGTGTATCAGCGGCACGCACGAAGATGGTAAGATCCTGGGTGCTCTGCGGCGCGTCGTCGTCCGCGCCCACTGGCAAGGCTGCACTCCGAGCGGCCTGCGAGAAATGTGGCGTGCGAACACATCCTGAGCGGTAGCGCGCAACGCGCGCGGTCGCAAACGGCCGGAGTTGAAGGCGCACCATGCTTCGTCTCTAAAGGCGCCGTCTTGTTTGGGCGAAAGTCTGAAAGTTCTGAGGGCTTCTGACAGTCGAGCTGGGGCCTCCTTTGGTCTGTGGCGAGCGTCCCCATCAACGCACCCCAGTGTAAACTTTCCCAGGACCCTTTGGTAGATGGGTCGTAGTGTAGTGAGCCAGTGACTGTCCACTGTGCGGGGTCCCGGCGTCCCGGGTGCCTCCAGGGTGCCGGGCGTCCGTTCTCAGAGAAACACCCCCCACCCCGTTCGGTCACGCTTCACGCTGTTGTGTGTTGAGCTCTGAAAATACGCCCGCGCCGTCTTTCATAAGGCGCTCCTCTTGGCTCCGCTTCTCTCCTTACTCTCCAACAGCACCACAGTGGACAGTCCGTGCCGCAGTCAGAGCTCACCCGGGTCCTGCGCAGGCTGCGCTGCACCCACAGAGCACACACACAGTCTCAGACTCTCAGTGTCCTCTCTCTTTCGCATGCTCTAACACTGTTCTTCTGCCTCATGTAGTCATGTTACTTGCCTCTGCGCCGTGACTGTGAAGCTCTGGAAATCGAACACGGCCACGTCGTCCTGCACGAACCGCACAGGGAACACGCTGAGGTCTTCGATGAAGCCCAGACGCCCAAGTGCCTGAATTAGCGGACTGAACGCACCATCTTCAAATGCCGGATGAGATGTTGTCCCACTGGGTACCCACCAAATGCGGTCCCAGACTATTTTGACGGTGGGTCGTCCGGAATCAGCCACATTTTCGATCGTGCCATCTGTGCAGAGCCAGCCAGTACCGGGCAGGCCAGAGTAGCGTACGTAGCTCGCAATTTCGCCGGACGGCCCCAAGACGTACTCGATAGGCGAGAACTTGGTGAACAGCACCGCTGAGAGCGTGTCTATGTGTGGTGCATTCACCACACGCCACGTACCGGCCACTTGCTTCCAGTCAATGAGAGCCGGCAGACTGGCCTCCTCCACCAGCTCCTTGACTGCCAATGCCAAGGCGCCGTCCGAGCGTGGCGCCTCGGCAGCCACGAGCGAGCGCACGCGCTCGAGCGCGGGTAATGAAACGGGTTGCGACGAGACGCTGGCCGGCGTCGGTGGCACGAGCACTAACGCAGCGAAAATAGGTGCGAACATAACCCCTCGTCGCCAATGGTGCTCTCCGTCTGCACGGCCTGGCGCTGGAGCACGTCTTGAACGTGCCTCGTGTCCAATAGCTTTGAGCTCTTGGCACACTTGCGACTTGGGCTTTTGCCACGTCCCTGAAGCCGTGGAACTCTGCTTGTGGCTTGTGAACGTTAACACGACAGACGCGACAACCGGTGCTTGTGTGAGCTAGTTGTAACCGCACACGTATGTACGCCGGTCCGGTGTCTTGGGTGTCGAATTACAAACATTCGCTGTGAACGCGCGGACTCTTTTTACCTCGAACAGAGCTTCTTTTGATCCGTGCGGCTCCTCGAATGTTTGGGGGGCCCGCACGAAAGCGTTCAGTACCAAGAGGAGGAAACGTCCCCTCTTTTCGTTTCGTTTCAGGGCCCTCTCGGCCAGACCCCAGACACACGTCCCCTCGTCGTCTCGTATACATCTATTGCAGGACAGTAAGAAGTATTGTAACATTTCACGAAGAGGATAGCACCGCGGGTCTGTTTTTAGAGGTGCGCTTTCTGCCTATGGCCCTATGCTCGCCGCGAGATTCCGGTAAGTCGGCGTCGGCAACCAAACTTCCAACGCGAAACCGATCTGCCTCCAAAGGGAGGAGAGCGAGCGTGGACGATGAGCAGTCCCCTTGTGCCCCTTGTGGCCATCCCAATCCTCAAGACGCCAGTCGGGGGCGGGGCTGCATCATCATCGTCGACGTGCAAGAAGAGCGCGCGTGGTTCATCTTCCGCCCGCGGTAGCAGCAGCAGCAACACAAACAATCCTCTCGGTGGCGGCGGTAGTGCGAGAAAGGGCAGTTCGACGCCGCGCGGCTCCGCTTCACCGCGCAGTACATCGGCAGCGCGTCCTGCCGCCAGCAAGTCAGCCAGCAGCAGCAGCAACAACAGCAGCAACAGCGGCAAGGCTCTGAACAGCGGCGGTAGCAGTGGCGGCAGGGGAAACTTTGCAGTAGGCAGCTCACTCGTATCTGCTGCAGCGCAGACCGCCAGCGAGACCGCGCAGAGCTCCGCGCAGACTGCCGGTATCGCTGCCAAAGCTGCAATTGTGGCGGCTGCCGTCGCCGCCGGAAGCAGCGGTAGCGCGACGAAGCTGGCCACACCGCCTCCAGCTCTGCCGCCTCCAGCCATGCCGCCTCCAGCCATGAAGCTGGCCATGCGGCCTCCTGCCTCGAGCCGCCTGTCTGAACTGTGTGCCGAAATTCAGGATGCACTCGAGCCGGAACTTCCGCGACTGCGCGATCTTTTCACCTCGTGGGACAAGGACAAAGATGGTGAGCTCGACCGCAAAGAGTTTGTGCGCGGGATCAACGCTGTGGGCGTGGCGGCCACCAAAGAGGAGCTACATCAGCTCTTTGACCAGTGGGACACGAATACGTCGGGAAAGCTCGACCTTGCAGAGGTGATGACTGCGCTGCGCCGCGCGCAGCTACGCCGGCAGAACAGCATCGAAACCATCCAAAAGGCCATGCGGGAGCGCACGTCGCGCCAAGACGTGCAGTCAAAGCCTGCGGCGGAGACGAGCAGTGGCGGCGGAAGCAGCAACAGCAGCAGCGAGAGTGCAGTCGCATCCGCCTTGGCTTCTGCACCCGCAGCGTCCGCAGTAGTGCCGGCCACGATTTCAGATCAATCCTCAAAGAAGGCAAGCAGCCTGCGCCCCATAGGCCAGGCCTTGCTCGCCGTGCAAACGCCGCCGACCGCCAAGGGTGGCGGCGCCGGTGCCTCGAGCAGCAGCAAGGGCGGCCCGCCACGCCGCATCCAGCGGCGCAACTTGGAGGAGTGCACGTCCGAGGCAGAGGAACACGATTGGACGGCGTCACAGTGGCTGCAGAGCCTGATGCTGCACGAGGTCCTCATCTCCGCATTCGAGCTGCCGCCTGCGGGCGCGAAACAGTTCAACTTTGTCAAGCGGCTCACCAGGCAAGATCTCGAGGAGAAGCTTCTGCGGCAAGACGTGCTCGTGGCTCTCGTCGACGCGGTGCATGAGGGCGTGATGAAGCTGAGCGGTGGTGCGGGCGGGCCGCAGGATGGAACGATCAAGTCCGACAAGTTCCAGACAAATGCCAAGTTCCAAATGAGCTACGGCTCTCTCTCACTCTTCTACGGCGGGCTCGAGTCGCTGCTCGGCCCGCCCAAGATGGTGCGTGGCTCCCTCTTCAATGCCATGGAGGGCGAACACACGGCGGAGAAGGATAGCTTCATCATGTTTACCACACCGAACGGCGTGACGACGCAGTCGGCGACCGAATGGGAAGTTGTGAGCGCGCCAAGCCGTGGCACCACGTACCCCGAGCGCGAGGGCTTTCGCGACCGTCATCCCGAGTTGTGCCGCCGGCTCAGGTCGCTCGACGACTACATGGCGATTATGGAGGTGGAGTGCAACCAGAAGCTGCGCAAGGCAGGGCACTCGGAACTCATCAAGGAGGAGTTGTGTGGTGGCCGTCTGTACACGGGGCCAATGTACGCCAAGTACAACACGGTGCTCCGCGCCAAGTCACGCGACAAGTACCTGGTCGAGCTCGCGGCCAGCCTCACCCTCGGCAACGATTACGTGACCACGATCCACGCGTGCAACTCGTGCGTGCTCAAGCTCTCGAAGCTGACCAAGGCGGGCAAGGTGTGGCGCGGCATCAAAGGTGCTAAGTTGCCCAAGACCTTTTGGGTGGCCAACGACATGGGCGTGCGCGGCGGCATCGAATACGGCTTCTCATCGACATCCACCGACAAGGCGCAGGCGTTCGAGTACGCGACAGGCGGCGACCGTCAGGAGGGCGATGCCAGTACAATCTTCGAGATGCAGATGGGCATGGTCGACCGCGGCGCCGATCTGACGTGGCTCTCGCAGTACCCACACGAGCGCGAGGTACTGCTGCCGCCGCTCACGGGCCTCGAGGCGCTCGAGCACTCGGTTGAGGGCGGTGTGCTCGTGATCCAGTCGCGTTTCTCGCTCAACATGGCGGCGCACACGCTCGAGCAGGTGCTCTCGCGCCGGCGTAAGATGCTCATGGACATGTGTTTGGGCATCGAGCTCGAGTTGCGCGACCAGCTCGACGAGCGGCTGGGCACGCTCGCCATCAAGATTTTGAACCTTTCGCTGCAGTTCGGCCCCTTTGCCAAGCCGACGGAGTGGTTCAACGATGATGAGAACTTTGCGCAGGTGATGTCTTCAACGCTCCGGCTGCAGCATGTGCTCCAGAGCGAGATTGGCAAACTCGCGAGCCACATGGAGAAGCCCGATATCTCCTTCCGTGGCTGGCGGGAGCTGGCCGACTCGCGCACGTGGCTCATCGCCGGCTGGGCCAATGCGCGTACCTCGCAGAGCGAGGTTTCCGTTGACCTGCGTGAGGCGTGTCTCACCGATGCCGAGGGGGTGGTCCTCGCCGAGTGCCTCCAAAAGTGCCCGCGCCTCACCTCGCTCGACCTGCGCGGCAATCCTGCGCTCAAGGATGCGGGGCTCGCGGCGCTTTGCCAGGCGTTGCGCGATGAGAAGCCCGGGCATCCGCGCTCGCTCTGCGGTGTCTCGCCCGGCAACACACGGCTCGAGGTGCAGCGCCAGTTCGGGCCTGAGGAGATGGTCGACCTCCAGCTGATCGTGGCCGAGCTTGAGAATCACATCTATTCCGAGTCCGTGACGGCGGGCATGGGCGGCAAAGCGACGAGCGGCACGATCCAGCTCAACCGGCGCGGCGGCGGCGGCAAAAAAGAGGACGGGGCCTCGGGCTGGCAGCCGCTCATGTGGGCTGCACGCGCGTGCCACGTGCAAATCGCCCAGCAGCTGCTACGCAACGGCGCGAACGTCAATGAGCAGGAGGCGGCCGGCTCGCACTCGAATAAGTACTCGCCGCTGCACATGGCGTGCTACAAGGGGCATTCCGAGATGGCGCGGCTGCTGCTGCGCTGCGGCGCCGACCTGACACTTAAGGATGTTAACGGGCAGACGGCCAGGACAGTTGCCGAGAAAAAGGCGCATACGGAGCTCGTCGAGCTGCTCGATGCACATGAGGCCAACCCGTTGCCGCCGCTCTTGGGTGGAGGAGCGCAGGTCGCCATACAGAGTCAGTCGGGAGGAACGGCCAGCGTTACGAAGAGCATGGCGCCACCGCCAGTTGCAAAGCGGCAACCCATTGGCGGCGGCGCCGGCGCCGGCGCGATGAGTGGCCGCAGCGGTAGCCTCGCACCCAAGGGAGCGCAAGAGAGCAATAGGGGTGCGCCTCTCACTCCCAAGAGCGACGGCGGCCTCTCACCCCAGGTGCTGACACCCAAGGGATCGCAAGAGAGCGATGGGGGTGCGCCTCTCATTTCCAATGAAGCGCAGGAGAGCACAAGCTCGCACGCGCCGACGCCGCCGACGCCCCACGGGCAGGTGGCCAGGACAGTTGCCGAGAAAAAGGCGCATACGGAGCTCGTCGAGCTGCTCGATGCACATGAGGCCAACCCGTTGCCGCCGCTCTTGGGTGGAGGAGCGCAGGTCGCCATACAGAGTCAGTCGGGAGGAACGGCCAGCGTTACGAAGAGCATGGCGCCACCGCCAGTTGCAAAGCGGCAACCCATTGGCGGCGGCGCCGGCGCCGGCGCGATGAGTGGCCGCAGCGGTAGCCTCGCACCCAAGGGAGCGCAAGAGAGCAATAGGGGTGCGCCTCTCACTCCCAAGAGCGACGGCGGCCTCTCACCCCAGGTGCTGACACCCAAGGGATCGCAAGAGAGCGATGGGGGTGCGCCTCTCATTTCCAATGAAGCGCAGGAGAGCACAAGCTCGCACTCGCCGACGCCGCCGCCGCCCCGAGCCATGTAGCAGGTCATCAGACCGGTCTGCTCTATATCGCTCGAGGGTGCGCTGCTGACGCGAAACGCAGCCGCAAGCGGAAGCCGCCCAACGGAGGCGACTCCCACTCCGCTTCCATCCACCAAGCCGATAGATTCAGATTTCAGTCCCTGTGCGCATTTTGAGATTTCAGGTTTATTTAATCTTTCTGTCATGTGCCGCTCTGGGCAGAACACTCTACGTGTACACTAGCTGTGCTCTCTGGACGTGCTCTATGTAGCCGGCGGACCGCGGATTTATTGGCTGCCGCCGCCCATGGTGCTCTGGCGGTCCTCCCTGCACGGCTAGTCGACCCGACAGATGTCCAGAGGTCCCAAAATTTATGTATGCAACGTTCGGGCTGCGAAGGGCACGCTCCGTGCGCAGAACTCGGATGCCCTTGGGCGGCCAGTTGAGCTTGCGACTGATGTAGAGCACGTCCGGGGGAGGCGGCGGCGCTCGGTGCGGCTGCAAAGCGATGCGCGCCGCCTCTTCTGCAACGCGAGGCAGCTCGTGCAGCTCGCAGATGCGCAGCGCGCGAGGCGCACCGAGAGTCCTATCCCGCTGAGAACCTTGGCTTGCGGCGTGCGCCGCGGGCGGTGTCGGAGCCAGGCGGTGCACGGGCGACGGCCTCTGCGCGGCGATTCTCTGCTTGTCGCGCTGTAGCCCGTAATCAAGCGGCCACGCAGGCGGACGGCCACTAGGCCGCCAGATCGCGCGAATTTCCGAGGAATCCGGTGGCGCCGGACTTGCTGGTTCGAGGTCGAACGCCGAGCGACGCGCCTGCGGCGTGCTGAAGAAAGATGGAGTAATGCTCACAGTGGATGACCCCGACGAAATGCGGCGCATCACAGGTGGTCGCCGCCGGGACGATGACGCCGACACTGACCGCCTCCGTGGTTCTATCCAGCGCGCAAAATTTGCGATGCTGAGCGTCACATTCTTGGCGAGGTCCTGTTCCACGGCGATGGAATCAAAAGTATCCTCGACCGCCCCACGAACCTTGTCGTACCAAAGCTCGTTGGTCGAGCCGATTAGTCGCTTCCAATTCTGCAACCACTCTCTCTTCCGGAGCGTGCCGTCCTTGTTTGCACCATACCACGCCTCGAGTAAGTCATCAACGTGCGCGCCACACCGTTCGACCCCCTCCCGCAGCTCGTCGCGCAGCCGATCTTCGTCCCACGGCTCATCGTCCTCAAACACGCGCGACCTCAACGAAAGGTGCTTGAGCGCACGCTTTCGCGCTCGGCCGCTCAGAGGCGAGTCATTGACCCACGCACTAAACTCGTCGAATGTGATGCCGCCCGAGTCATTCTCGTCAAGCCGCTCAAATATCTGCGCCAACACGTTGTGTGGTCCGTGGAAGCCTAATCTACCCATCGCCGCGATGAATTCGTCTCGGTCCACAAGGTTGTCGCAGTCATCATCCAAATGCTCAAAGAGCTGCACCAATCCGATATTGTGTTCCTGAAGAATGTAAGCGAGTGCATGGCGCACACTATCCGGACCGCCACCAAACGTCCAAGCAGCTGTCGACATCAGATTTAGCTTGGGCGCCTCCTTTAGCACATGCTTGTCCAGCGCCGCATTCCACATCATTGCAACCATACATTCCTTCATCCTCGCCGACCTCGGTGACGTTTGATGTTGCCGCCTGTTCGTAAGCTCCTCGAGCAGCAGTTTATACGGTAGCGCGCCATCCTGACTCATTTCAAGGAAGAGTTCGTGCGCTTCTGCACTGAAACCTAGGTCGCGGGCGAAATGTGTGAACTCCCATTCATCCAGGCACCCATCGCACACGCGGAGGTCATACGCCTTGAAGATGGCGAGAGCGCCCATATTAGCGGTGAGTGCCGCGGCACTTAGCGACCACTGCACAAAGTCCGAACGTTTGACAAATCCATTGTTCGATCCCTCTATCATGCTGAACCATGCCTTGATATCCTCTGGCTTTTGGCTCTGACGGACGCGCAAAGGCAGCACCTTGAGAAACTCGCTGAACGAGATCTCGCCATCATCGTGGTGGCCAGCGTCCATGAAGGACCTGTGATGCTGCCGCATCAGCGGCTGCGCGTCCTGAACGTCTGGTCCGGATGCTGCGCCTTCACCCCCAAACCCTCCAGCTCGTCAAAACCTGTCGTTCAGCAAGCCGGGCGTTCGTCGCGAAGCGGATTTTGACGTTTCATTAGCGGATGTCGCGTCTGTCGTGTTATTAACGTTCACACGAGACGTCTTGCAACTTGGGTTCACACTCTCTTGGGTTTCCCCCCCAAAGCTTAAAGGCGTCACATCGCGCCGCGTACAATGTACATTGTATCTCTGCTTCGAGAGGCAACGGAATAATTGTACATGTATTGTCCTCGTCCCCCTTTCTTCAAATTGCCCGTGCCCGTGCCCGTGACGGTGGCTGCTGGAGATGCCGCAAATAATTCACAATGATGTTGTTTCCGAAGTCCCACCGTTTCAAAGACGGCCGGGGGAGCCGGGACACACACAGCCTCATGGGACACGGCCACCCGACTCCCCCGGGCGCACAAGGGCACACGGACCCCCGTACCGGTAAAAAGACACCGGGGGGAGCCGGGACACACACGGGACAACGGACCTATCACTGGGGGTCGCCGTGTGTGTCCCGGCCCCCCCGGTGCAAAACTCCGCAAGCACAAAACCTTCTCAAAGTCTCTCTTTCTGAATGCTTCCGCTTCCATTCGCCACATGTCTGGCCGCGTGGGTTGCCCCGATGCGCTTCCCGGCGGGCGCCCACCAGCTTCCTGTCGTGATGGCTGAGGACGTTGATGGCGGCTCAAAGATCTTTTATGACATCGACGACCCGTACGACCCGCTTGGCAAGGCCGAGTCATCCGCGGTTTCATCGCCCGAGTACTGGCGTCTCTCTGGTGCCCAAACGTTCGCTGAGTACCACACGAAGCGCGGCAGGAACACGATTCCATCGGTCCCCGCGACAGCCACACACAAGCCGCGACCATGGACGAATGACGGGGTGCCGCGGCAAGCCGTCCCCGTGCGGCAAGTCGCCCCCTACACTCGGCCAGTGCCAGCTGTGCCGCCGCCCACGGGCGTGTCGCTGACGCAGGCAAGCGCATCGCCGCCAACGGGCATGGTGATGCCAACAGCCCCGCCGCCGGTGATGGGTCTAGTGCCACCGCCAACTGCTGTGCCGCCGCCACCAGCAGTGTCGCCGTCGTGGTCATCACTTAACTTGGCGGGGAAGGTCACGTTGATCAAGGATGTGCTTGGCCTTGACCCCAACCTGAACCTTGCATCCACCATTCGAATTGCGAAGGAGGAGGTCGGGTGCGAGGCTGAAGGCAATCTCAATGCTCAAGCTGATGCGCTGCTCCAACAGATAATGTAGCTGGCGATTCGCTTGGCGTCGGGTTGCCCGATCCTCATTTTGATCGAGAAAGCATCCGACGATCGATTTGTGCGAATGTGGTGATCTCATGGGCGAACTGGCTCAACTGGCTCAAACGCTGGAGATCATTTTTGGCGCAACTGGCGCAGTCTCGTGTACCATCAACCTTGCCGGCTGACACCAGCGCGCAGCGGCACGCAGCATGTGCATGAATTGCGGACGTGACCCTCCGTATGTGGTGTGATGTCGGTGTCATCGACTGACCTGTCTCTCGTGTCCATGTCGTAAGAGTCGGAGTTTAAGCATGTGCGATGTTGATGTCGTGGCGCTAGAGCGTAGAGTTTTTCCAGATAAAAGATTGAGAGTGTGCAGCGTGCTTCCGAACCAAATCGTACTACCTGTGTAACCTCCAGACCGTCCGTTGTACTTTCTACTTAGCGCTCGACGTGACATGAGCACATGACTTCCGGGTCGCGCGTCGCGGCCTGGGGCTCATGTGTCGTCTGCCAGTGAGACCGTTTCGCGTTCGCGCGATCCGGACTGATGTCAGGTTGTGCGCGCCGTTCATCGATCTCCTTCTCAGTGCTTGCTCGAGTTCATCGGGCGTTCATCGGGCGACGATGGTGACAGGCGCGCGAGCGTGCCCCTTGGCCTTCGGCTTAGTCAAGCGGTCTCCTGGTCTTGGCGCGAGCGGCCTCGCCACGAAACGGCCATAGCCTGGGTGCTCCTCATTGGGCGCGAAGCGTGCATTGAAGCTGATGCGCAGCATCTCACGCGGGTCGTACTTGCCAGGGCCGGGCGTGTCGCGGTTCGCGACGTCCTCCCAGGGCGGCCGATGCCAAGGAGCCGATCGAGACAGCGACCGTGCCTTGGTCGGCAGGGATGCGCTGCCGCCAGCGCCCGCGGATGCGGCGGCCACTGGCGTCGGGCCGCGTGCGCACAGGTCGCGGACTGCCGGCTGCGTCATCTGAGGCCACGGCTGGGGCGGCCACGGCTGGGGCGGCCACGGCTGGTGCGGCCATTGCTGATGCGGCCATTGCTGATGCGGCCACGGCTGGTGCGGCCACAACGGCCAGATTTGCTGCGACAGTGGCCAGCCCTGCATCGTCGTTGGAGGCCAGCTCTGGTGGAGCAGACCAGGGGCGGGTTGGTACAGCGCTGGCTGGTAAGCCGCCGCGGGAGGCATCTGCGACATGCCATACGCGCCCGCTGGCATCTCGCCCGGCACTTGTGCTTGCGGCTGCTGCTGCTGTTGCTCGAGGAAAGCTTGGAATACCGCTGGTAGGGCCGCCGCCGCAGTTGCGGGCGTCGTCATGGCCTCGCCGACCGGCTCATCGGCAGGGGCGGGGGGAGGTACCAGTACAGCAGGAACGGGCGGCGGCTGTGGCGGCGGCGCGGGCGGCGCGGGGGGCGGCGGCACCGCATCGATGAGTGCCTCCACTCCAGCCATCACATCGGCTATCAGCACGGAGACCTTGCCCTCGAGCTGGTCGAGGCGCGCCTCGAGGTGTGCGCGCAGCGGGGGGCCACCGGACGTGGCCGCCTTGAGATGTGCATACGGTGACTTCTCGTGCGAGTCACGCAGCTCTTGATAGCCAACGCCGGCCGGCCGCCACGGCTCATCCTCGTTGAGCGGTACCTTGCCACGTGATGAAGCGCGGCTTGCAACCGTTGGGCGAAGGTAAACTTGATGTTTGGTCGCTTCACTGGCGCGTCCTTCACTGGCGCGTCCTCGTGCCGAAGACGGCTGAGGCGCTAGCACGGCGGCAGGCGGCCAGCGTGGACGTGCAGGAGGCGATCGTGGGCTCCCAACAGGAAACAAACTCGTCGCCATGGGAGGACGTGATTGCTGTGGCATCTCAACGGCCTTAGAGCTCACGTCGAGAGCGGTTTCGGATTGGTCGGCAGGTACTACAGAAAGGTCGGTTGGTGTCTTCGGTTTGTACGGAGTGGCGGGAAGGCTTTCGTCCGACTCGCTGGCCGTCAGCGCGCAGGCCGTGCTGCCCCTGGCCCAAGAAGGGACAGCGACGGACGTGGAGGAGCACCGCTGTCGGGCGGCGAGCTCGCCGGTCGCCATAAGCCGGTAGAACGCACCAACGCTCTCTCTTTGGCTCGCCGCAAAATAGACTCCGGCGCCACCGGGACACAGGTTCAACCGCAAGTCACGTCACGTCACGTCAAGACACGTCAAGTCTTTGACCATCATAGGCTATCTGTCCTGAATTCCTGGTTGATCTCTTCATGCTCCTCATCACATGGCCTCTGTTCGTGGCGATGGCCTTCGAGACGCGTTTCGCGACGCGCCTCGCGGCGTTCGAGAGGCTCTTTCCATCCGAGGAGCTCTCCTTGCGGAATGCGGCGTCACGCACCGACGGTTACTGGCCCTTTGTCGCGCGCAAGGAGGAGCCACCAATGGCCTTCACGTATGGCGAGTTTCCACTGAGTTTCTTCTCGGTGGTTCTCGATCGAGCGTGCGCGGCTGCAGGTCGAGACCGCACCGCTCGGTCGGAGCTTAGCTTTCTTGACATAGGCTCCGGCACTGGGCGGCTCGTCCTGTGGGCGGCCGTCACACACAAGTGGAAGGCAGCGCGTGGCATCGAGGTGCTCCCAGGCTTGCACCGAGCCGCATGCAAAAAGCTCGAGGCGGCGCTCGATATGCGGCACGAACTCGAGCTGCGCACGATCCCGGAATTCCTTGAGGGGTCGTGGGACGATGCGTCGATACTGCCGTGGGCAGAAGTGGATGTGTCCTTTGCGTACACCACCGCCTTTCCTCACGGCGAAGACGCCGTGCTCCACGACCTGACCAGCGCATTAGCCGCGCGCCTTCGCCGAGGTTGCATCGTGTGCACCACCGACTATCGGCTCGGTACCGGCTTCGAGCTCGTCGATTCGCTCGAGGGCGACAATGAGGGCGTGGGTGGACGCTCCGTCGCGTATGTGTACCGCAAGACATGCGAAGGCGCGACCGCGGCCGAGGTGCTCGCCGAGCAGCTGGCAGCGTCGAAGCAGCAGGTCGACCTCCTTACCCTACGGGTAGCGGCGCTCGAGGCCGAGCTGCAGCAGAGTGCGGCGGAGGTGGCGGAGCTGCGAGCAGAGCGTGATGAGCTCAGGACGACTCTCGAGCTCGACGAGGCATCGGACGCCAGCGACTTGAGGGCGCTCAAGGAATGGGCGAGCGAGAGCGGATACTTGTAGTAGACGAAAGCGCCGTATCGGGCGTTTCCTCCAGGTTTCCAAACTTATTTTTGGGGCCTTGAAAAGTTTGTCTTTTCGGGATCGCGCGTGTGCGCTGTGACGCGGAGTGCTGAAGAAAGAGGCAGCTTCGACTCTCCCAAGTCGAGGTCGAGGGGCAGCCGACGTGCTAAAACCGCACCAATCGTGGGAAATTCGTAAATGCCGTCGAGCTTGTCGGGCAAGCAGCCCCAGAATCGGTATAAAGCCGCAGCACAGGTTTCCAAACTTATTTTTGGGGCCTTGAAAAGTTTGTCTTTTCGGGATCGCGCGTGTGCGCTGTGACGCGGAGTGCTGAAGAAAGAGGCAGCTTCGACTCTCCCAAGTCGAGGTCGAGGGGCAGCCGACGTGCTAAAACCGCACCAATCGTGGGAAATTCGTAAATGCCGTCGAGCTTGTCGGGCAAGCAGCCCCAGAATCGGTATAAAGCCGCAGCACAGACGACACTGCCAAAGAATGATGCATTGGAGGCTGTCACCGACGATGATGATGATTGGGCCGATGAGAATGTGGATTTCTATGAGACGGAAATGGTTGAAACAGCCGCAGGTCCAACTGAAGAGGCAGCCGAATCTATCGTGACGGCAGAAGAGGCGGCGGCATCCGAGATGGCCGCGGCCGAGTTGGCAGAGTTGGCAGCGGCCGCGGCGGTCGCGGCAGCCGCGGCGGCCGCGGCGGCTGCGGCCGAGGTGGCAGCGGCCGAGGCGACCAAGGCTGAGGCGGCGAGGGCGGAAGCCGAGGAGGCGGAGCGGCTCTGGGAGGAGGAGAGGCAGGCAGAGGAGAAGCGCAAAGCGGTCTTGAGAGCCAAGGCGATGCTCTCGGATCGGCAAGCGGTGCATGACGCGAAGATACGGCTGCGCATGTACAAAGAGGCGCAGGAGAAGCGGCTCTTGGACGAGCTCTCATTTCTCGAGTCGCGTTCCGACCTGCCGCAGCACTGCGCGATCAAAGCGCCCTGCCCGTCACGGCGCGAGCTGCGCGACGCGATGCTGAAGCAGAGGATGCAGCAAGAGGAGACACGCCCGACGGAGCAGCTGCGCTCTGATGGCCGGCCCTCGTGGCAGCAGTCGGGACGGTTGCGCTCGGGTCGGAAGCGGGACGGAGTCTACCGTAGCGGGTCTGCATACGCCGCCACTGCGAGATCGAGCCGCTCCTCTGCGGGCAAGTTTAAGATCTCGCAGAAGCAGCGCTCACAGACGGCGCGTGGAACGGCCTCACGCGGCACGCCCGGCACTGCCCGAAAGCTTCAGCGTCCGGCAAAGCCCACGCTGCCGGCGTCCTTGGACAGACCGACTGGAGGGTCGCCCGAGATAGCGCCGCCGGAGTTAGCGCCCTCTTCCAGCTCAAGGAGGCGTTCACGCATGGAAATGAAGAAGGCCATCGAGGAGAAGGCCAAGGCTCTGCTCGAGGGGCCCGAGGACAAAGCTCCTCCCGCCGTTCGGCCCGATCTCGCCATCAAGCGCAACGAGACCAAGCTCATCTTGGAGAAGGAGGTGAAGCTTACGCTGTGGATGGAGGAGCTGGAGCTCAATGCCAGTCTTCAAGCCCTTCCAGGCGAAGCTGAGGCCCAGGAATGGAGCAGGCGTGAGTTGTGGTGAGGGCCTCGAGTGATTTGCATCTTGGGACTTGCAAGCAGGTGTGTACCTTTTGGCCTCCACAGAGTCCAGGTGGCTTCTTCTTTTATGGAGGGCTTGACACTGCCTTTTACAACCGTATTCGAGCGTGTGTGATAGGTGTGGGGTATAGAGAACCACACCCCAAGTTGAGTTTTTGTTTCTAAACTTGGATTCTCGTCAAAGTTTCGTCACTAGAGCGACTTTTGGGGGCAACTTTTGGGCCACACACACCCTCGCGAGCGCGAGAGCGGCTCGAGGGGGCGCGACTGTCAGGAGGAAACACGCTAGCTTTCATCCGTGGACGCTCGCCGTCGCTGTCGCCGCCACAGCCGCACACCGACCGTCGACAGATGGAGCAGATCCATCCGAATCGGTATGGCTTCACTGAACTCACTGAAGAAGGCAAAGAGATCGGTGAGGCGGCAGGGGAGGCCATACCCATAGTCTCGCCGACGCCGTCGCCCCCACAGCCATCCGAGTTCTCAGAGGAGCCGATCCGTCCGAAGAGGATGATTTCTCATCTGAGGGATGGCTTCACTGAGCTCATTGAAGACGGCATGGAGACCGGTGAGGCGGCAGGGCAGGCCGTGGCTGTCTTCCAGAACAAGCATGCCACTGTCAATGAGCGCCTGAAGAGCGCTCTGAAATTGCTCGCGAGGTTGTTCTCATGCCTCGTCGGCTTCTACGCATGCCTCTTTGGGCTGTGCAAAGCAGTCTATCTGCGGATGCGCAAGTATGAGTGGGCCGAGCAGCTCATCATCATGCTCTGTGGCCTCGTGCTTTGCTTCTTTGGTGGCGTGTACATCGTCTCTCTTGCAGCGCTCGAAGCTGCCTACCGCATGGGCGGCACTGCCCTCCTGGACGATTTGTACTACGTGTACAAAACAGTCCAAAAGGTGAGCAAAGAGGTGCTCTCCGATCCCCAGAACGAACAGCTCGATCAGCAGGACCTGTACGACGCGATGGTCAAGATTGAGCAGCCGATGAAGCTCCAGTCCGCCATGAGCAACCTGTGGTCAGTCTATGTGGCGGTGCTCGCCACGCTGTCGATGCAGTTCGCACAAGTGGTCACGATCGCGCTTGGAATGGCCTCGTGCATCCGGCCCACCATGCTCAAGATCTTGCGCCCGCCGATCGCCATGATCCTGACCACATCGAACTGGAAGCTTCATCACTGGCTGGACCATCACCGGAGCCCAGATGGTAATTGGCTTGCGGAGCACGCGGAGAGCAAGGAGGAGGGTGAGAGCGTACTCATCTCGACGGTGGTCAACGTGCTCGTCATGTGGTTTGCGTGGACCTTGTACGCCTTCGTGGCCGCTTACTACGCTGGCCTGCGCGGTGGGCGCATGTTCGCCGACGCCCTCCTAGGCAAGGAAGGGTTCCTCTCAAAGTTCTGCAAGGGTCATTGCTGCGGCTGCTTTGAGGAGGGCTCATGCCTCGCCAACTTGCTCGATTCGGATGGGTACGCCGACGAGGTCGTGATGTACGTGCTCGCTGTTATGGGTATCTGGGCACAGGTCGAGTCCGGCTTCAAACTCTTCTTCCCGCTCAACATCGTGCTGATGCCGCTGACCTTGATCGAGTGGTTCCTCCGCTACCAAGTCACGTTTGGCGGAATAGCTGCGGCTGGTGCTGCTGGCTGATGAGGCACAACCCAAGAGGGCCTGGGCTGCGAGCCTGTCCATGTGTGCACGATCGTTCTGCGATCTTGGTGTGGTGCGGTGTGGTGCCGTGGTACCGCAGTACCGCACGGTGGTGCACGGACTGGTTGGTTGCAGTGGTGTGCTGGTCGCCAGCTTCTTCTGAGGTCGGAGGCGTGAGTGTGCCATCCGGATGTGTCAGACACGTAACAAAGCGAAAGGGGTGGCCGTACGGGACGCAGTAAACAAATATTCGATGGACATTTTTTGCATGCATGGCTTTCTAAAAGCAACGCGCAGGTGTTGCTAAAAAGTTGACTAAACCCTTTAAACGGATCATCACTTTCTCCTGGGCAACTGGGTGTCCCTGGTTTTGCGGTGGAACGCGGCCGCAAGTAAGCGACGACCGACGTCGCGATGGTGACGCCAATGAGGATGATCGCGTTCGCCATCTGTGTGCTACAAGCGGCGGCGAGGACCTGGGCCCCGGCAGGAGGCTTCGAAAACAGCACGGGCGCTTCAGGCTGTGTCGTGAAGCTCATCAGGCAAAGTTTGCCAAACGTTTGCTTCGGCGCCTCGCCATGCGAAATGGTGTGCCCCAAGGGGCGCGGCGGTAAATTTGACTGCGAGGATCATCGCTCGGTCACCGTCACTGCCGGGTGCCAGGGCCTCTTCCAATGCAGTAACGGTGCAACTACTATGTGCCATAGCAACGGTTCGAGTGCTCAACGATGCGAGTGCACAGGTCGTCTCGAGGGCCAATCGTCAAAGGGCTTCGCCCTGCCTTCGCCTTGCCATCTGAATCCCTACACCAAGGCCATGGGTATCTGCCCGCCCGCGATTCCCTTCCCACCAATGCCGCCGCCGTCGCCTTCGGAACCTGCCCCGTTGCCATCGTTGCCATCGTTGCCATCGACTCATGTTCCCCCCGTTTTCGACACGAAAGGCGTGCTCCTCATTCGGACGCCGCCACCGCCAATGCCACCGCCGTCGCCCCCATCGCTGCCGCACAGACCTTCACGTCTGAGGCCCTCTCCGCGTTCTCCAAGCCAACCCCCATCACCTCCATGTTCTGGATTGCCTCCCAGTCCCTCGCCGCCAGCATCATCTCAAAAAGTTGAGCGTGGCGGCAGCTCGTTGCACAGCGTGTGCTCTCCAGCATGTGCCAGGGCGTTCCATGCTTGTGTCAAGGCAAATGGTGCAGCTGGATGGGTGCAGTGTGTGAATGAGTTTGCGCATGTTGTGGGGGCTCTGCGCGCTGCTGGTTGCGTTGCTGGCTGCGAGATGCCGAATGCGCACGGGTCAGGCTCTGCGTCGAACACATCAGCGCGAGTCGAGGGATGAGCGTCGCAGACTGAGCCAGATAGGCACAACGAGGGTATAGTGGCGCGTCGCGCGATTTGTAAGGGCGCTCGGATAGCAAGAAGACCCCGGCGCCCGTGCACCACACATCACCTCACCGGGATCGCAACGATTTCGTCAGTTTTCACCCACACACACGCCATCACTCAGAGCACACGGTCAAGTGATCGCTCTTCGGTGCCCGCGGAGGCGTTGATAGCCCCTCTGCGATATGGGGCCACCAATGAAGGCAATCAACTCTTCCAGTCACCTCCGGCTCCAACTCCTCAAAACAACCACCATAGCGGCGTCTGCGGGCGCCCTTTACTGTCGCGCGGTTGGTCCCCCTCTCGCATGGGCAGAGCCCGGACTGATTCTCGCGACCGCAAGAGGTTCGAGCGCTCCACATCCCACAGGGGCGTGTGCGCGCGCATGCGTTCCAGGGGTGTGTATGCGCGGCGCACATCCTTCTCGTCTTCGAATATCATGTCAAGCTGTGGCAAAGGCTTGATCAACACGCCGCCGCGTCCCGTTGTGGACGAGGACGGCTGCGATGTGCTTCGCTGCAGGCCGCGCCTGATGCTGATCGGCGACTGCCGTGTCGACTTCCGACCGTCCCACCGGGAGCCGAGATGCTGCTGCTGTTTAAAGTGATTTCTGCTGCGCTTCTCGGCCTTAATGTCGGCCTCAAAGGGCATGTGATATCTCTCCATGAAGGCGGCGTCCGCGTCCGCGTCTGCGTCTGCCGCCTCCTGCGCCGATGGCGATGCCGGGGTGGCTCCACTGCAGTTTCGTAATAGGTCGATGCCATACTCCTCGCTCGCCTCGCTCATGAGCCGCAGCTCCAGCCGACGCATCGCCGCCTCCGTCGCGGACGGCCCCTTTAACGGCCCCTCCTCAAGCTTCCCGTCTACCTGCCCATCGTTTTCCTCAAGCTTCCCGTCTACATGCCCGTCGTTCTTGTCCGCCTCGTCGTTCCACATTTTAGGTGAGCCTGCAAGCCAGCTCTCAGGCGCCATGTTGGGCGCGAGGGCCGCCCTCTGTACCGCCCTCTGTGCCGCCTGGATCAACTCCTTCCTCTGTACCGCCTGGGTCAGCTTCAAGGCGCTCTGCGGCCGAAGCTTCCCAAACGGCGGCAGGACCGCCACACTCGAACGATCCTGTTGCCACTCCTCCTTGCGTGTGCGCGGCACCCGCGCTGAGAAGCGCAGCGGAGCGGGCTTCAGATCGGAAGGCAGGCACGTGTCCCTCTCCCAGCGCTGGAGCACGGCGACGCCCTGCACACGGCGCCCCTGTCGCACCGCCGGTAGCGCACTCGATGACTGGCTGGTCGTGAGGTTTGTCGTCATGCGGCTCGTGGTTATGGGCAGCGATTCATACTCGTCGAGGCGGGGCGCGTGGCCTGATCGGCTGTACCTCCGCGAGCTCGGAGCGGGCGGGATGGGGCCGAGCGGCGTTCGCATGAAGGCGATCCTCTGCGCTTCAGCGACGCACGCATTTTGCCTGTTGGCCAGCGCCACCGCCTCGCGCGCACGTGAGGTCGTCGCTGCGCTGGTGATGGCCTCGTCGACACGCTTCCTGACCAGCTCCCTACTTGCCGCTGCACGCCGCTGTGCTTCAGCATCGTTCTCAAGCAGGCGGCCAAGGCGGCCGATGGCCTCCGTCTCGGATGCACGTCTCTTTGCATTTGCATCTGTGATGCCGCCGGACTTAAGGGAATCAAGTGCCGGCTGCTCACGTAACCATCTCTCGAGTTCGGCGACATCGATCTCATTATCTCCGCCGCAGATCGCCCAAAAGATCTTAGTGGCAATAGGGTGCACTGTGTCGCGGAAGAGCTGCTGGTGCGCCGGACTCGAGCTGAAGAGTTCGCCGATGCTGTTGAGGAATTCGATCTTCGAGATTCGCTGATCCCCAGAGCGGTCCCACGCGCGGATCAGGTCGGTCGTCGACAGCTTTCTCCGCTCGAGCGCCGTCTTGATCTGCAGGCGGAGCTGGTCCGCGTCCCAGTCCAGGTCGGTCAGGTCGTACCCCTTGGCCGTCTGCAGCGCTAAGCAGCGCACCTCCCTTGTGCGTCTGTCGAGGGAGTGCCGCCGCCCCCGCACAAACTCAAAGAGCTCGTCGAAGCCAATCTCGCCGCTCCCATCGGTGTCAATGGACTTGAAGACCTCATCGAGCACCCACGGCATGCCGCGGAATCCGAACCGAGTCTTCATGGCCTTGTGGAACTCCATGTCGTCGATCTGCATCTCGCCAGTGTTGTCATCATCAAAGAGCCTGACGAGATCGGCGACCATCGCGCCAGAGTTTTGTAGGTGCCCTTGCAGCTGCTTGCGAATGGTCGTCGCGTCGTTCCCAGTGATGCGCCACGAGGCCGCCTGCCGCTCGAGCGCTCGCCTATCTGAGTTCGACGTACTCGACTCGTCCCAGCTCCACACGAGCGACGTGATGAACTGCTTGGCCTCGTGCTTGGCGGGGATAGTGGATTGGTTCTTTCCGAGCAGCATCACGATCTCGTCGATGGTCACGGTACCCGTTCCGGCAATGTCGAGGCTGCGGAAGATGTTCTGAGCTTGATGGGCGCCGAAGCCGAGCTCGATGCACAGGCGCTCAAAGGATAGCATGTCGAACAGGCCGCTCTTGTCGGGACTGCGGTCAAACTTCTTGAGAGCGTTTGTGATCGAGGTTGCACCGAATTTCTCAGCGGAGGTCCCAAGGCTCCAAAGAAAGAACTCGTTGATGCTCAATGTGCCGTCACCATCGGTATCGGCGTCATCAAACCATCCATGGATCTGGTTGGATGTGTAAGCCTCGCGCAATCGGTGCGGAAGCATCGCATAGAATTCTTCGAAGTCGAGCAAGCCGTCGCCGTTGACGTCGAACTCGGCAAAGCGCCGAGAAGCGTCCTTGATGTTGTTCAGGGCGCCCTTCACTGCACGCTTCTCGATGCGCGTTTGGGGAATTCCACCATCGCGATTGGGCATGATTCGTCTTCTGTCGGGTCGGACGCGTTTGTTGGGACTTGGCCCGGTTGGCGGAAACCGAAACGCGATTCTTGGGTCATATGAATAGAGTGTCAACCTGAGCATGCATCCGCTCTGTGCTTCTGTCTCAGTCAGTCAGTCAATTTTGTCGCGGTCCCCCCGCGCTCACTCCTGTGCTTCTGTCTACAGTGCAACAATGGAAAGATCGGACCCACGGAACTTCATGCCCCAGCCGTGCATCCGCATTGATCCGGATTGTCGCGAATACAGTATCGAGTATGTTCGATGGCGGCGCTGGGACGTTCACGTTGTTACACTATACACATGCGATGTACATGCGCCATCTCTATTCGGAAGTACTCTCTTGGGGAGTTGCGGTGGTAGAGAAACCTAGCTCACCACATGAATCGTGCTCATCCCGAGTGGAATGCGCCGGTTCGCAGGAATGCGCCCCGCGACGAGCAAGCCCGAGCCGAAGGTGACACCAACGGGAACATGCTCATCGCCCACATGCGCCCAGACCCGCTGGCGCTCCACGTACGCAGGGCGCTTGAGCAGTGGAAGCCGGCTGAGGACGTCGGTCTGACTAAGGGCGTCAAAACGGCTGAGAGTGTCCGTCTCGGCGTTCAATTTGAGCGTTTGGGACGCTGCGATGGCATTGTGACGTGCCTCTTGGGCGGCATGGAAGAGGAGGCGCGCGGCGGCGACGGCCTTCTCCTCGCGCTCGCGCCGTGCGCGCGCGCGCGCCGCGAGCTCCTCAATAGTGGGCGCCGCGGCGGCGAAGAGACGCTTGACCACCGCCTCTGGGTTGACCGCGGAGCGGGGCCGTGGCGGAGAGTGCGAAGCAGCCTTCTCATCAGCCTTCTCTGCGGCCGCCAGGCGGTCGGCGCAGCCGGACACAGGCGGTGCGAGCACGGCGATCTCTTCGAAGCAATCCAGCGTCGTGGGCAGCGTGGCGCCCGCGGGCGGCGGTAAGATCGTGTCCACAGCCTTTTGGAAGGTCTCCTCAAGCAGCCTTGGCATCATGTCTTCGAGGACTCGCCCATGCCGACAGAGCGCGGGGCCCGAGTTGGCCTCAATGAGAATGGCCCGCCCCGCCTCGTCGACCATAAAGTCGAGCCCAAAGAGCTCAAACATGGAGCTGTTGGGCGGTGGTGGCACGAAGTGCCCCTGGCCGCAGCAAAAGACATGTGCCACCGACTCGCGCATCTGCGGCCACAAGTCGGTGTCGACGCTTAGGAAGCGCCCGCTAGGCAGGGGGTTCTCCGCGAGATGTTTGCGAAAGTCGTCCAAGCTCATCTTGTTGCAGTCCTCATACATGCCATAGGTCTCTTTGAACTTGGACTGGATCGCGTCGTTGACGAGGTGCATCGCCTGGTCCGTCACAATCGTCGGATCGTACTTGACGCCAGCGGTGCGTACATACGAGTCGCGATACATGAAGAGACGCTTATCGGCCGTGAGCAGCACGAGCAGCCGGATGTCAAACTTGCGCCCGTCAATGAGCAGCGCGTCCTCCATATATTTTTGGACCACCCACGTGCTATTAGGCTTCTTCTGCTTCAGGAAGCTCTCTGCCTGTTTGAGCGTCTTGAACACATGAATGCCACGCCCACGGTTGGCAGGGGGCGGCTTGACCTGCAGCGGAGAGAGATTCGAAAGGTCATCGTGGGTCGACTGGCGACGAGGCTGACCAAGCTCCCTTCAGTGTTCGAGCCATGCTGTCGTACAATCCACATCTTCTCGCCTTTCTGGTTGTAGGCTTCTGCGGCATCGCGCAGCGCGCGCAGCTCGTAATCATGCTTGAGGCCGTTGTCGACCTTGGACGGCTCGTCGTCCTCCCCCGCGACCGTCACTATGAAGCTCATAGGCAGGTACGGTGGTTTGCTCGGGTCGAGCTTCGCGGCCTTGGCGTATTTGCGCATGTTGACGACGAGGCGATCCTTGATGGTGATGCCCCCGTTGCCGCGTATGCGGTTGAGGACCTGCTTGGGCGCGCCCGGCGCCCGCCCATAGAATGAGTCCCAATCGAATGCTTTCTGGCTCCAGCAAAAGTTCCAATCAGTCCGCGAATCGTCGGAGGTCATTTGCCACCATGGTCTTTTGTTGATAGCCATCTCGAGGAGCGAACTGCCATTGTGCCGGTGCCCGATGTACGCAAGGTACGTGGTGCCCTTGTCACTGGATGCCGCTGCGGCTGCTTCGTCATGCCGCGGCGAGCTTGCGCCGTGCATTGCCGGGCCAGAGCCGGTCTTGCGGGCCTTGTCCCACTTCGATGGGCTTGTCATGCGAAAGTTGAACAGCACGTGCGTGGGGTGCGACAAAACGCCCCAGCGCGTTTCAAAAAACACAAAGTTGGTGATCAACACGACGCGTCTTCCAATCACGAGGGCCTCTACATGTACAATTGTATTATCGCATGGACGGAGGTGTGGCCGTTTCAACACGCTGTTCGTTACAACACGACGCAGTGCCTGTTCAATACAACGCTCAGATTCTTCTTCAGGGCGGTCTGACATCGCATCCAGATCCACACAGCTCACAGGCTTCCAGTGGGAGTCGAGGGTGGCGAACGATGGAAGTTAGAACGACACGCCCCGTTTCCCGCGCGGTGATCCTATTTACAGTCAGAGAGGCAATCAGACAGAGTCACGAGCCGAAGGCATGCCAATGGCCGAATTGTCGCAACTTTCAACTTTGCAACTTCGCAACTTTGTGTCACTTCTTTCGCGGTATGGTCTTGTGCAGTCCAGCTGTGGGCGCGCGCCGGGCCGAGAGGTACGTGACTGCGACGTCATGGCGTGCTCGTGTTAGCGCTGGCCCTCATCGGGCGTGCGCGCTGGCC
>ENA-UOXG01000184-UOXG01000184.1-mixed-culture-metagenome-genome-assembly--contig:-NODE-184-length-39570-cov-43.434190_pt1 | contig 39570 bp, 24 predicted proteins | sample MGYA00238159_ERZ761634 | MGnify/ENA primary metagenome ERZ761634 (study PRJEB28908, sample SAMN08776845) | mixed culture metagenome | isolation source: Freshwater growth medium | place: USA... | reverse complement strand
GTGGGTTACGCACACGCACCAGGCGGGGAAGCGACGATGACAGGGCGCGCGGCGCGTGGAGACTAGATGGCGGGGCGCGGCGCGTGAAGACAATCGCGCCATCGTCGCCTCCCCCGGTTCTGCTCGGACGACATCGCCTTGCAATGCGCCGACGCTTCCTTTTGCCACCGTGCCCGTCGGAGCGGCGTTGGAGACGCCGGCGGCATCGAACCTGCGTGCACCGACGCGCCCGATGGCGCGCGCCCCCGTGGGGAACGCAAAGACGCACTCGACACCGTCGCATTACGACGGAGTCGAGCACAAGTGGTGGCTTCCATCGCCGCCGCCGCCGCCACCGCCTCCGTGGACGTCACGCCGAAGGCCGAGGCACCACATTCGGCGCCGGTTGCGCCGCGCAACGCGCGGCGTCGGCGCCTTCGCCGCCGCACCTGCACAGCACGCGCGCGCGCTCCGCGCCATCGTGCTGCGGGCACGAGCTGGCCAGAGTTTGAGAGTCCGAGCGCAGCTCCTCCGTAGCGCGCGCGCGTCAAGGCGCGCGGCGAAAGGGGCGGGCAGGTTGATGGCAAATGGAGAGATGGTTGGGAGCAGCGCCGTCCTCCGACGCGCCTGGAGCCGGCCGCAGCGGGGCGCGGAGGCGCGCGCATGCGCGCGGAGCGCAAAAAAAAAAGGTAGGACGCACGGACGGAGCACGAATTAAAGGGGGTCCGAGCCAGTACCCTGAAAGGCTGCTGCGCTCGCCTTTTTCAGGGTCCCCAGGATTATTTGTTCATCTACCCGTACATAACAGTACTTTTCACACGCAAACAGTACTTTTCCATATGGCCGACGGTGTTTTCTTCCGCGTCGCCCTCCTTGCTGATGTGCAATACGCAGATAAGCCAGATAGGGATATTGGCGGAGCCGTGCGCTACTACCGAACCTCTCTCTCGAGGCTGCGAAGTGCGGTGAACCAACTCAATCATAACGAGCAGCTTACCGCAGTCATTCATCTTGGGGACATTGTGGATGGCAACGTCTCAGAAGCAGCGTCACTGGCCGACTTTTCCGCGGTCGTTCGGCTCTTCCGCCGCATTCGGCACCCAGTATTCCACGTCGTTGGCAACCATTGCCACGACGTCGGCCGGCCTACGCTGCTGCGCGAGCTGGGCCGACCTTACTACAGCGAAACGCTCGCCCCTGGATGGTGCGTCGCCGTACTCGACACGACTGACCTCGGCGTCAACGGAGCAAGCGAGGAGCTCATCAAGGAAGGACGTGAGTGGTTGGATGCGCATGCTGAGCTTGAGCATGCCAACGAGTGGAATGGTGGCGTCGGCAAGGCGCAGCTGCACTGGCTTCACACCCAGCTCAAACAGGCTCGTCAGCGTGGTGAGCACACAATCGTCGTCGGTCACATGCCCATGATGGCGGCAGCATCGAGTGCAATGCACCTGACATTCAACCATGCCGAGGTCTGTGCACTGCTGGACGAGTTCTGCGATGTCTGCCCGCTCTACATTTGCGGCCACTGCCACCACGGTGGGTATGCGCGCAGCGCCGCTGGGGTGCACCACGTGACGGTGGAGGGAATCGTCGAGATGCCGCCGGGAGCGGAGAGAAGCCATGCGGTGCTAACCGTGAGTCAGGCCGAGATCGTAATTGACGGCGGCGGCGGCGGAGTGTCTTCTCGCACTCTTCGCTTCTGACCGCCGGGGCGACTCGAGAGCAACCGCCACGAGGCACGACACACGCCGACCGCGACCGCGGACCGGCGTGTTCGGCGTGTACCATGGTATCGGCTTCGACAGCGGTCCGGTGAAATTCGAGCCATCTCCACTTCTGTGCCTTACAGTCAAAGACCAGAGCTTCTGAGGCCGGGCATCGCATCAACTGTACTTCACAAAACATTGGTTCTTTCGTACGTATCCGCGGCGCGGGCACCTGGCGGCCCGGGCCTCTCTAATAAGGAAAGATAACCACACCTTTTTACTTACCGGCATGAAGCCGGTCGGTGCCTACCACACTGCAGCTGCATCCTTCGAATTCCTCCGTGCCACCTACAATTCTCCCGAGCCGCGCTTCATCGCCGCTTGCATCGCCGCGCGCAAGTCGACGTCCTCCTGCTCCTGCTCCTCCTCACTCGGCTCCGACTCCATCTGTTCCGACCAAGCCGCCATCGCGCTGCTCATCTGCGTGCGCTGAGCCTTTGCCCGCAAGCTTGATATCGCCTCGTCAGCGGCGGCCCTCATCTTCGCCGCCCGCGCCAATGCCGCTGCCGCCTCGACCTCGGCATCCTGTGCCTGCCTGAGCAACACATTTGCGTTCTCTACGGCCTGCGTGTCGCCAAAGGCGGCTACCAGGTCTGCTTGCGATCGGCGCTTCAACATCGCCTCGACCGCCGCACGCCTCGTCTCGTCCTCGTCGTCCTCTGAACGCTCTCTCGGCAGAGGTGCCCCCTCTGGCTCTCGGGACCATCGGCCGACGGCGTCTCGCACAGCGTCGCTGTTTGAGTCACGGCCCTTCCGTCTGCCCAGCTTTCGAGTATCCAGCCGGGGGCGGTTTTCCCGCGCCGTATCCTCGCCGACGGCTACTATGGGCTCACGTGTTGGTGGCGCTTGGCTGGGGTCGATGAGTTGCATGGCCAGCTGCGGCGGCACTATCTGCTTTGGAGTAGAGTCCGTCTGGCGGGAATTGATCTCGCTCAACTCGTCGAGGCCTCGCAATTCGGAAAGAGGTCGCAGCTCGGAGAGCGGTCGCAGCTCGGAGAGGGGTCGCAGAGCGGACGGGTCCTTTGGCTGCTCCCTCCACCGCTCTGGATCCACGAGCTCGTCCTCGTCGAGATGGCAGTGCGGTCCCGCTGTCCGAAGGAGCTGCGTTGCTTCTGACTTGCTGCTGTGGAAGGTCGGCTTGACAAACGAGTCGAGCAGCAGAAGGAGGATGAGCATGTTGTGCTCAGGAGGGCGCTTTCGGCCGAAGTTGGTTTGACAAATCTCTGTTGTGAAACCGTGGGTAATTAAGCTTGTTTGCTTGGGGAACAATTACACTGTCGAACAGATCAAGTTTGAGGCCTACCCTTGTCCAGGTTTTTCACATTTACCGGTACATAGAGATTGGCCCTGTATGTTTGTCTCAACATCGGGTATCGTGTGTCCCGGCGGCTCCACCCAATGTCTTTGAACGTGTCAAAAAGTATTTTTTCGAGAGATAACCAAATTAGGCACGAGAATCAAGAGCGCTGTCGGTGCGGGAATCACAGAGAGCGGTCTAGCCGCGCAGCCAGCGGAGCCTTCAATGTCCCCTCAAGCTGCCGCGCAGGCGGGCGACCTGAAGGCGCTCACCGCTGCGTTGGCCGCCGGCGCCGCGGTGGACGCGCCCTGGGGCGACGGCAACACGGCCTTACACGAGGCGGCGTTGGGCGGCTCCGTGGACTGCGTAAAGCTCCTCTTGGCCAAGGACGCAAACGTGCACGCGCGCGGGCGCAACGACGCCACCCCCTTCATCTTCGCGGCCGGCAACGCCACGCCGGCGGTGCTGGAACTGCTTCACGCCGCGGGCGCAGACGTGAACGCAGTGTCCAATCGTGGCGCCAGCGCGCTAATGTACGCCGCCATGAAGGGGGTGCCCGAGACCACGTCGTGGCTGCTGGAGCACGGGGCGGACGTGACGCTGCGGACATCGTTGATGCAGACCGCTCTGAACCTGGTGGCAGGCGGGCCGTCCGAGAAGGAGGACAAGCCCAACGCGCACTTTTATCCAGTGGTGGCAAAACTGCTGCTGGACGCTGGCGCGGAGGTGGACAGCCGTGACAAGGACGGCTGGACGCCACTGTACGCCGCCGCGGCCAGCGGCGAGGCCGAGATTGTGAAGCTGCTCATCGACGCCGGCGCCGATTACATGGCTACTGACTACGGCAAGGGTGCCATGGCGCTGCAAGCCACCCCGCTGCACCAGGCGTGTGCGGGCCTGCACGCAAGCACGGTAGAGGTGCTGGTGAAAGCTGGCGCACGCGTGAACCAGCAGGACAAGAAGAGAAACCTACCTATCGATGCGCTGCCCCCGGTCAACAATCTCAACCACGCGGCGCACCAGGCGTGTGTGTATTGGCTGGCCAAAGCGCCAGAGTATGACATGACGCCTGGCAAGGGCATCGACGAGGTGCTCAAGCCTGGTCCGGAAGTTGATGTCCAGAAAGTGCTCGCCTACTTTGACAAGGCCAAGGGCCCAGATGCCCTGGATGTGAATGCCCCGATCCTGAGGGCGAACCATGAGCCACCGCTCAGCTTGGTGGCGTTCTTGGGCACTAGTGGCCCCACCTGGTGCCAACTCGCCAGCGAACTCATCTCGCTCGGAGCGGATGTGAATCAGAACGCGGCGGTACTGATCGAGTCACCGCTCTTTTCCGCCGCCCACAATGGCAACGTGGAGATGGTCAAGCTGCTCCTGCGCGCTAAGGCGAACCCAAACTGGACGAAAAGCGAGACGTACGCGTCGCCTGGCTTCACGCCACTCATCGAGTGCCTCAGCAACGCCGGAGGCGTACTTGCCGCCGGGCAAGGGGGCAGCGGCAACTACGAGGAGACGGCGCTGGAGCTGCTGGCCAACGGCGCGTCCACAGACATCATCCTGAAGAAGTCTCCCTACGAAGGGATGATGCCCCTGCACTTCGCCATCAAGGCGGGCTTCCTGCGCGCCACCAAGGCTATCATGGAGCGCGGAGGAACCGGCGCCGACGTGTACGCCAAGGTTGGCTTCATGACGGCGTTGTCGATGGCCGAGGATTCGAGGTATCGCACTGGCGACAGCGCAATTGAGGACTACCTCAAGTCAGTTGCACCGCCGCCTCCGCCGAAGTTGCGCAATGAGGCGTGCTGCGTCAATTCCTGAAGCGCGCACCAGTCACCTCTGCAGCCGCTACAGTGATGTGCTCTCGATGCGTCTCTCGCTGGCGACGACGATCGACAGAGACAAGCAGTGTCTCTGCTGCCACTACTCTCGGCTTCCCGTTGCGACGCGAAGGGAAGCGGCGGCGGCGGGTCGGTGACGGTGCGGCGGGCGGGGATGGGGGCATGCGCATGGGCCCCGCCGATGGGGTTTTCGTCGTGAGGTGGCTGAGGGATTCGGGTGTGCCGGAAGCGCTCAGTGCCAGGGCTCCAGCTCAGGTCAGGGGCCTCCAGCTGGTGTGTACACTGAGGTCTCGGGGGCAGGGGGCGAGGGGGCGAGGGGTTCTGGGGTCTGGGGCGGGAGCCCCAGCCGAGCGGGGTGCGCGGGGCAGCCGAACCCGCGTCTTCGGACCGGACTTGAGATTTTTCAGGGGACGAATCGTCCTCTGCGTGGTCATCTTAATGCAAACGATCCGATAATGCATAATCTAATATTTTATAGTCGTACGTGTACGGTACGCAGTAGGCCAGTCCCACCGCCCGGCACCGCCACCGGCCTCCGATTGTATAGTCCACATTCGATTCATAAACGACTCAACCCTCGAGCCTATAAATACCCCCCCCGGCCCGCGATTTTCCCTAGTAACATGGGGCCGGCACGCGTTAGACATATAAGTTCATCTTTCACGCATCGCGACCGTCGACGTCGGCTCCGACGGGCGGAACTCGCACCATTGCCTTATGCCTTATGGTTATGCCTAACGGGCTTTCGACCCACCTGCGGTATGGCTGTCATCTAAGGTACTCGCCGAGCTGATGCTCCTCCTCCGAGGAGCCGCCACGACCGCCCGTGGACGTCTTCGGCAGCGTGAACGAGTAGCCCGTCGGGGAAGGCGAGCCACTGCCTCCTGTGTGGGTGGGCGAGTCACGAGCGTCTCTTCCACTGTCGCTGCTGCCGCTGCTGCCGCCGCTGCCGCCGCTGCCGCCGCTGCCGCCGCTGCCGCCGCTGTCGCCGTCGCCGCTGCTACTGCCGCCACCGTGGCAAGCGGCAACACTCGCGCCGAGACCGAGGTCGCTCAGCAGCAGGTCGGGCTTCTGCGCACGCCGGAGCATCCGCGCCGGCGCGTGGTTATCTTCCCACGGGATGATGATTAAGTCCTCATCAGTGCCGTGAGCCACGCGCGCGCGGTGCAAGTCGCTCGAGCTCGCAAACTCGGGTTCGGGGGTGCGCCCCGGGTCGTGGAGGTAGTAGCCGTCCCGCACGGCGTCATAGCCCACAAGCAGCACGTAATGACCCACGAAGCCCGAGGCGCCGCTGAAGACGCGACCTATCCAGCTCGAATTGTACAAAAACCGCCGGTCGACGAGTGTCATGACCATATTCTGCTGCGGGACGCGCAGCAGCTCGACCAGCTCGTTCGGGCTGACCGTGCGATGCTCGATGACGAGCTGGTGCTCCTCTGCCTTGCTGAAGAGGTCCATCACGCGCGCTGTGTCCTCGTCGAGCGTGTCCTTGTAGAACTCCTTGTTTTTGTACGAGGAGTCTACCCCCACCGTCCTCGTGCAGTAGCGGAATTGGACGCCGTACGCACGCATCAGGTAGGCCAGGTCGACGGTCCACGTGGTCGTCGTGGGCACCTGCTTGCTCAGCGCCTTCAATGAGCACTCGGCTGGCGCCACTCCCAGTGCACGGAGCACCATCTCCGTGCACGCCAAGCCACAGTCCCAATTGAATGACTGGCGCACGTGCGGCACGAGGCGGCCGCCACGTTGACCCATGCCAAGGCAGACCATGTCGTGGAGGCGGCCTCCACAAGTTCCTCCACTCGAGGAAGTTGTTGACTGAGGAATCGCGCGTGTGCCCTTTGTTGGGCCCCGTCAACCCTGTGGAATCGTACCGGTAAAAAGACACCGTGGGGTAGCCGGGACGCAAACCGGGGGCCCGCCCGGTCGCCCGTGGCCGTACGCCCACATGCAGGAGTCCGGCGAGCCAGATACACCTGCCTCGGTTGTATTTCACACTCGGCGCGGCGGATCGCGCTTCACGGAAGAACACGGAAGGCGCAGGAGGTCGTCATTGAACAGTGCGTCAGTGAACAGGTGATTCGTAAGGAACGTCCGTACCTGGGGATCTGGTTCCCGTCCCCTGCGCCCAAACCATCCCCTGCGCCCGGGCGGGGTTTTCTCTTTTCTGGAGATCCGGCGACGCTGATCTCACGCTTCCAAGCTCTGCCTGACATCGCGCATGCGTCGGAGTGCCAGTCGCAGCCGGTCGCTCGTGCTCTGCACCTCGAGCAGCGGCTGCAGCCTCACCCCCTCGCCTCCGATGACAGCCCACACGGCCCAGCTGAGCCGCTGCGCGCGCCGTCGCGACGGGTAGTGCGCCAAGTCCACGGGTACGAAGTCGAACGCACTCCCAAAAGCGGCGCCCTCGCCCTCGCTGCGTGCGCCCTCAAATCGCTCGCGCAGCTGCGTGCTCATTCCCGAGAGGGCAAAGTCCGTAGGCCAGCCGGACGCGGGCGGTGGCGGCAGCAGCCCAAGCAGCTGCGTGGGCACGGGTGCCTGGTTGCCTGCACCGCGCAGCCGCGCGAGCGTCCTCAGCAGATGATCGAGCTCAAGCCACACCTGCACCTCGAGCACGGACAACGCCCACTCTGCCTCCACCTCGACCGGCTCGGCCGGATCAGCCGCCGTGTCGAGCGCTCGCTCGAGCGCGTCGAGCACTGCCGGCGCGTCCGCAAAGAGGTCGTCCTCCTCCTCCTCCTCGCTGCATGGCTCCTTATCTGCGGCCTCTGCCGCACCAACAGCGTCGTACTCCCTCTTTTGCTGCTGCCGCTGCCGCCGTTGCCGCCGCAGTTCCTGCTGCTGGTCTGGCATCGTGCTCACTAAGCTCGCATCTATAGCCGCTCGCTCGTTGCGGGCCGTCGGCTCGGCGAGAGCCGTCTCCACTTGGCATAGGCTCAGCTGAAGCGTCGTGTTGGCGTGCTCGTACGCGCGCCAGTGGACCTCCTCCGCAGCCGACGCCGCACAGAGCAGACGCCTCCGGAGCGCGCGCGAGCTCTGCGCCCCCAAGGCGTGCGAGACGCGCCGGGCGTGCGCCACAAGCTGCTCATCGTCGGGGAGGATGACAAAGTCCATGCGAGCGTACGGCAGCGCCTGCGTTGAACGGGTCACGTAGCCTCTGGCGAGCCCTTGCACGAGAAGCGTTAGGCGCGAGTCGACCTCCCGCTTGACCGCGACTATTTGCATGAGCGTGCCGTGCAGTGGTGCCTTGGTCCCGGGTCGCAGCTCGTACTCTGGGTTGGCCAGATTCTCCACACCGCCGGGCAGAAGGACGTGGGCGTAAAGCCACGGCTCCGGGGTTGCAAGCAGCTTCTCGAACATGAGTGTGTACTGCGGTTGAAAGACGTTGAGGACCTTCCGGTGGTGTGGCAGGATTTCAAAGCTCCAGCGCGTGCTCGGGAGGTCATGGTAAAGCCCGATGCTTCGCGCAGCAGTCGGCGGGGGCGCTTGCACCTGCTCAGTCGGCGCCAGGAAGCTTCGCCGGAGCAGCTGCAGCTGTGCATTACGTTCCTCGTCCTGGCCGGCGAACAGGTCGCCGACGGGCGCGGTCATGGTGAGAACGCGCATGCGCGTAAAGCTGTGCTTGCTGATTGTACATCGATAAGTGCTCGCGAAAGCAGCGACCTGGAAGAGGAAGAGCGTGACGAGGCTCATCCGAAGCATCTCTCTGTTCACAGGGGGAATCCTTGAGTATCCAAAGGGAGAAAAACAGAAAGTGGGCAACCAGTCGGCATTCCAATACAATACATTCCGACCGCGGCGGAAACTACTGCCAGGGATACATTCCTCGTTTGACGCCCTCACGCTCTTGAGGGCCGCAGCAAAAAGAGCAGAGAGCGTTCCTTTACTCCGCCTTGGCCTTCACCATTGCGAACTGGAAGTCACCCTCAACCACCTTCTGGCCATCGACGTAGCACACGCCCTTCATCTTCACCAGGCCGAAGCGCGGCTTGAAGGCCGTCATCTCCATCTCCATGACGAGCGTGTCACCGGGCACGACCGGCCGGCGCCACTTGACGTCGTTCACGCCGGCGAAGAAGAAGTCGCCCTTGCCGTCGGTGACCGGCTGCTGCAGCGCGATCATGCCGCCCACCTGCGCCATAGCCTCCACCTGCAGCACGCCCGGCATGATCGGCCGGAGCGGGAAGTGGCCATTGAAGAACTCCTCGTTCGCAGTCACCTTCTTGATGCCGACCGCCTTCTTGCCGGGGATGAACTCAATGATCTTGTCGACGAGGAGGAAGGGGTAGCGGTGCGGCAGCACGTTCTTGATCGCGAGGATGTCAAAGACGGCCGCCGGCTCGGCAATTTTTGCCGACCAGGCCTCGGCGCCATTCCAGACCTCCGCGGGCGCCTCGGGCGCCTCGACGGCGGCCTCCATATGCAGCGGCAGCGAGCGGGCACCGACGCGCGACGGCGCATGGACGTGGAAGGCCTCGGTTGTGGCCGCGAGCAGTACGATTGGTAGGAAGCGCATTCTGGTCGGATCGTCTGGGGCGAGGTGCGCGGGAGGATCGACCAGATGCGAGCACAAAATGCGTTCACAACGAATGAAGTTCCTCATGAAAAACCAGCGTCTCTCCTGATACTCGCAATCCTACGCGTACAGAAAGCTTGTCAATTTGATGAGACTTTTGGCACATGGGGAACACGCGAAGACGAGGTTGCGAAAGGCCCGACGCACGCCGACCTGAGACTATGGCGGACGGCGACGACTACGCCTTTGATTTTCTGGCCGCCGGAGCTACACTCGGCGGGGTGCTCGCCGAGGATCGAGGCAGATTCGAGCGTCGCATTGCCCGCGCCAAAGCCAAGGAGTACCCGAGGCGTTCGCCGGAGGCGTGGACCAAAGCAAACTATGCGGCGTCGGGCCTCGTGGATCATTTGCGTGAGACGGTACCCGATCTGATCCCACGCATCGACGCTGCCTCGATGAGCGAGCAAGAGTTTGCGAACGTGTACGAGCGCGGCAGCAAGCCGGTCGTCGTGTGTAGCCTGATGAGCACGTGGCCGGCTGTGAGCGAAGGGCGTTGGACCATCGAGGCGCTGCTGCGCACGCACGCAGAGGATCGTTTCAAGGTGGGCGAGGACGACGACGGCTACGCGGTCTACGTGAAGCTCAAGTATTTTGTCCGTTACATGCTCGAGACCAAGGACGACTCGCCGCTCTACGTCTTCGATTCGTCGTTTGCGGAGCGCGAGGGCACACGCGCGCTGCGCAGCGACTACGCGCTGCCGCGCTTCTTCACCGACGACCTGTTCAAGCTCGTGGGGGAGCGGCGCCGGCCGCCGTACCGGTGGCTCGTGCTCGGACCCGAGCGCTCCGGCTCGTACATTCACATCGACCCGCTGGGCACGTCTGCATGGAACGCGCTACTCGCAGGGCACAAGTGTTGGGCGTGCTTCCCGCCGGGCGCGCCCAAGGAGGCGCTGCAGCCGCCGCGGCACGAGGGCGGGCGCGAGGCGATCGCTTGGTGGGCGCACGTGTACCCGATGCTGCTGGACTCCGTGGATCCACACCTGCGGCCGCTCACAGTCATTCAACGGCCGGGGGAGACGATGTTCGTCCCGGGAGGCTGGTGGCATGTCGTGCTAAACTTGGACGCGGCGCTCGCCGTGACGCAGAACTTTTGCTCGCGCTCGAATTTTGATGCCGTCTGGGCCAAGACCCGCGTCTCGCGTCCCAGGATGGGGGCCAAGTTCCAAGAGCAACTGCGCGCCCATGCACCCGACCTTTACGAGCGTTCGCTCGTGCCATTGGACGAAACCGAGCAAGGGAGCTCCTCCTCCTCCTCGTCCTCCTCGTCGTACTCGAGCTCGTCGGCGAGCGAGCGCTCCGAGGACGAGGAGGACGACGAGCGTGTGCACGACGCCGAAGCCAGGCGAGCTCGCAAGCGCTCGCCTTCATCCCCCACGTGGCGAGATCGAGCGAGGGAAGGCGTCGAGCGTGAATGTGAAGAGGCCGAGGTCAGCGCCGAGGTCAACGCCGAGATGGGAGGGCGCAATCAGCGCCAGCGTTTGGGGCACTCTCCCGGGGACGGGGAGGAAGGATGCCAAGAGCTGGACGAGAACGGTGCGCATCGGAAATAACGGGCGAGATTTGACGACCGGACTATTTGCAAGAGTTGACGTGTCGCGTCCTTTCCGGCGCGCATCCACGCACTAAATTATCTATAATCGATACGATACATTCATACATAATATACTAATATACATGGGCCAACCGCGTTCACTCGTGGCAGGAGCGGATTCGCGGATGCCTCGAGCAGCAGGCGGAGCCTCGCACACACGCGCTGGTGCCCCCGCCACTGCTGCCGCCGCCGCCGCCGCCGCCGCCGCTGCCGCCGCCGCTGCCACCGCCGCTGCTGCCTCTGCTGCCTCTGCTGCTGCCGCCGCCACCGCCGCCGCCGCCGCCGCCGCCTCCGCCGCTTCCGCCGCCTCCGCCTCCGGCGCCGCCGCTGCTGCTGCTGCTGCCGCCGCCGCCGCCGCTGCCGCTGCTGCTGCTGCTGCTGCTGCTGCTGCTGCTGCTGCTGCTGCACGGCGCGCCATCGGCCAGTCGCAGATCCGCCAGTGGACCGACCGCCCACTCTGTCTCGCTTAGCAGCGCCATGGCGCAGCGCTCGGCTCGGCGCTTGAGCGCGCCGTCCTGCGCGCCGTCCACGCTGCCCATCTCGGTGGCCCCGGCCTTGAAGTAGCGTTCACACCACTCGCGCGCGTGCCGCGCGTCGCCGACCACGTGGGGCATGAGCCACTCTGCGGAAGCCGATCCCACACCAAGTTCGACGAGCGTATGATGGAGGAAGCTCTCGGGCTCCGAGTGACTCGGCGGCAGCTGCTCGCCAGCGCGAGCGCACGCGGCGAGCCGCGCGCCAAGCCCCACGAAAAAGGCGGCCGCGTGAGCACGTGGCACGATGGCTGCATGGTCGGCGAACATGTGGTGCACGCTCCGCCCGCGGTCGTCCGTCTTCTTGAAGGCCCGGGCGTGGAGCACAGTCGACGCCTCGACGACGCAGTGCGGGCGCGCCGGCCGTACGAACGCCGTGTCAGTGCGCGTGCGTAGGATGAAGCCGAAACGCAGCTGGTGCGTCGACTCGAACGCCTCGAGACGAGTAAAGCACTCTCGCAGCGTCGCCAGCTGCCGTGCGAGAGACTGCACCATGTAGCCGAAATCGGCGAGCTGTGTGCCGGGGGCGAAGCGGCAGCCCGCGAGGCCGGCGGCGCCAGGCATCGCGCTGCCCGCTGCAAGCGGTGCACTCCACTCGCTGTACCGCCAGTGCCCTCCTACATCAAAGGCGGGGCTCCCGTCGCTGCCTCTGCTGCCGCCGCTGCCGCCGCTGCCGCCGCTGCCGCCGCTGCCGCCGCCGCCGCTACTAGCTAAGTAGCGCAGCACGCAGAGCAGCCGTCGCCTCCCTGCCCCATCGAGAGCGTGGACATCGTACAGCCTCGCAAAGAGCACGCGCTCGGCGCCCCCAAAAGCACCCCAAAAATGATCGGCAATGCTCACATGCACAGACGGCTGTAACAGGGAACGCACCGGCCCTGCGAGGAAGGTGGCCACAGCGGGCGCGGGCGCGTCAAGTGCACATTCGCCCATCGGCGGCAGCTGTGAGCTCTTCATTCGTCTTCTCGCTTTCGCCGGTGAGTCCTCATGGGCGGAAAAGAGGCGATGCCACTCGCCTTCGGCCGGAAGCGCCCACGATGGCGCCTCGTCGGATGGCTTGCGGGTGACCAGCGCCGATGCGGGTGAGGGCAAGCTGGGCTGCTCGAGCGCCTGACGCCTGTGCGCGTGCGTGGACGACGGCCCGTACTGAGCTGTGGGGATGCCGTGGGCGCTGCCGTGGACGCTGCCGTGCCGATGGTGCACCGAACGCGGCGGCTCGCGCCACGCAGCCCCGCCCAACCTCGCCACACGCGTCGGTGCCCTCGCCGCCGCGCCGTTGGCGGCCACATTGGACGCGGGCACATCGCCGCCGTACATGGTAGCGCGGCACTGCGCGGCGGAGTCAAAGCCCATCGCACCAAATTGCATGCAGCCCGCGTTCCGCATCTTGGCATGGCGCTCGTGCCGTAAGATATCGACGCCAAAGGGGTGCTGCCGGTGCGAGCCCGCGCGCGCCAGGGCGTATTCGAGCAAGTCTTCTGAGCGCGACAGCTCACAGCAGCTCTCAGCTGGGCGACACGTGTCGAAGACAGCCGCCGTCGTGAGCACGCTCTCGGCATGCGCGCGTGGCATTAGCAGGAGCCATTCAAGGGTGGAGTTCCAATGCGAGGGCCCGCGGTGCGTGATCGTCACCGGCCGGCCCTCAGCGCTCCACAGCGGCAGCGCGCAGTGCGGCGGCACGCCTGCATACCAGACCGTGTCGGGTCGCGTAAGGAGCACCACATCATATCGGTCTGATGCGCGCGCCTCGCGCGCCGCGAGGCTCGCGTGGCACGCCGCGAAGCCGCTCCACTGCGAGACGGCGCGCATCGTGTGCTCGCGGTGCGAGAAGAAGCCCGAGCGAAAGCAGCCGCGGGCGATCGCAGCAGGGTGGGACGGGCCCTCATGGGAGCCATTGGCGAGCAGAGCAACGCCCGCCGGATGGAAGGCACATGCCGCACTGCAGACGTCGGCCGCGGCCTGGTGCAATGGATCGAAACGCCATTCCTTTTGAGACTTAGGGTCGTCGTCCACCAGTTTGAGATGAAAGAAGACGTCGGGTGTGGAGCCGCTCAGCCCTCGGCCACCGTAGCTCTCAATGAGGTGCCGCTTCAGGCTGCGCCACGCCTGTTCGCGCGCGAAGGTGCGCGCGCCGCCGACTATGCACACGGCCACCTTGGGTGGCGGCCGATGTGGGCAGAGTGCGTTGGCTGCTCGCACATCTGGCGGACCGTCGGAGGCGGTGATGCACGAGCAAGTTGCCATTCCGCAGTGTCAATTCCTCATAGACAAGTTGCTCAGCACCACGCTACCGGTACATCCGGTTCAGTAACCGGTACGGCGCTATATTTGGGCATCAGACCAAAACGCTATGTGACGGTCCTGCATGCATTTCTCATCCGTCTTCGAAATCAGTTGGGTCTCTTGAGAGTCATCCGCACCCTCTCGACCTGTGTGGTACCGCGGGAAAAACACGACACCATGGAGGAGCTCTCGGATGACGTGCTGTCCATGATCCTTCTTCATCTGTCTACGCTGGAGTGCGTCGCGAGCGCCGGCTTCGTGTCGAAGCGCTGGCACAAAGCAACCCTGGCAATCAGCGAGCGGCTATGGGCTCAGCTTGCGACATCGACCAAGATCACACAAGCGGTGTCCGGCGGAGTGCTTGACCTCTGTGGCGTGGGCTGGAAGAGCCGGCACCTCATGCTGCTTCCGCACTCACGAGTGCCACACACCGCTACCGAGCTCAACAACGCCTTCGAGTTCTATATCGAGTTGGGTAACGAAAGCTTCTTGATGGCAGAGCTTGGCGCTTGCGACCTGACAGGCAACCGACTTGGCGCGGACGACGATGGAAACGCGGACGACGATGACTACTTCTTTGGCGCTCCACGTCGCATCAGCGTCAAAGCTCGCGTCGTCGAGGACGACATCGACGGCGACGGCTCTGCCATCTTCGAGAACATCGAGGGCATCGCGTTTGGATTCGAGCCGTGCATGCACACGGTGTTCGCGCGACGCCGGGCCGATGGCGCCGTTGCGCGCGTCTTTCGCACTGCGAACGACGATCCCGAATTCTTGTATGACGAGAACGATCCTAAACGGGACTGCTTTTACGACGAGAAAGCTGGCACTCTTATCCACAGTCTTCGCGGCGGTGAGACGCTTTGCGCTGGCGCGCGAGATGGGCAAGGAGGTGGCACGAATGAGCTAATGACGTCGGCGAGCTTTGAAATTCACTGTGCCACGAGGTCGCAAACGAGGAGCGGTCGTCCAAACTGGGCCGTCCCATTCAAGCAAGGCGAGTTCAAGCTCCGCTTTTCGTGGCAGCACTACTACGGCCACGAAGCAGTCGGTTTTGACAACATCTCGCCCTCCGTGATCTGGGATGCTCTAAACCCACTGCCGGAGCGCGGTCCTTTCTTCATGTGAGTGCTTGCACGTTGGCAATGTGTTTTGAGCGCCAGCGACGCGGTGCGACCATCGAGGGACAGATGCGTGCATGCGTCGAGGAGCGGGCAGAGTCGTTGGCACGTGTCGTGGAGTCTCGACTGTCGAGAGGAAGGATACATGTACGATACGAGGCTGGTTTTTGTGTGCGCCTGTGCGCGACCGCGATCATTCGTGTGGACTCTGTATTTGTTTTTGATGAACCGAATCCGAATGGCGAGGCGCGGAGTATGCTCAAAGGGAGAGCCGACGCGCGTGGTCCGACGCCCCAAGATCCATCTTGCGGTACCAGCTGCTTGGGGCGCACGTTGGGCCGAGGGAGTACAGCTGTGCATCCTGTGGATGCTCGTAGAGCCATGCTGCCGTGCACTTGCGCTGTTGATTGTGCGTTGCAGCCACAGGCACAGCTACAGGCAGCGGCGGCTCCAGCCTAGCGAGCTCGTCGAAGATGACGTCGATGCGTGCGCGCACAATCTCCACGCGTGTTCATGAGGTTCATGTGTGCCGTGAGGTTCACCTTGATGCTTGAAGTACCGAGCTCACAGGCTCCGAGGCTTTCGAGCTTATTTCGAGATGCCATCGCCGGTTGACGATCATGTTCTTGTACGCAGAACGAGTGTGCTCGCTCAGGCCCAAAGCGGCACTCATGACACTCATTAGCATTCATTTCACCCACACGATCGCCCACTAGTCCATATGCGATTGGGTCTTGAACGGACGGGACCATCTCTCTGCCAGCAGATGCGGCCACTGCTGGAAGGCCGTATGCGCACCTCTTTTGCTGGAAGGCGATTTGTGCTTGCAAAGGCTGGCCCTGTTGGAGCGCTGCTCGAGTGGCCGCCGTCGGTCCACACCAGGTGATTGCGGTCGTGAGAACAAAGACGGGTGCAGAGTGGTTGCAGCGTTTGGCCGCACGCGAGGTATCGGAGGTGGTTTTCGGCCCACGCGAGCGTGTGCTGCCCTATATGCTGCCCTGCACTCGTGCCTTGCGCGAACCAGCGTCCTGAGTATAGCACAGCAACGCCGTCCACGCAGACGAGAGACGTGGCCTCCACTGTCGCACTTCTCTCTCCCTCTCTTGCCGCTGCCGCGCCACCTCCCGCTGCGTGACCCTGCGACTCAAAGCTTTAGCCCGCAGCCCGAGGCAGTACACCAACTGAAGGCAAAAAACCGGCTACCAGGGGCCGGTACTGAGTGTCGTGCAGTGCACCACCTCGTGTTCTCGATATCTTGCAGAGCTCATCTCCACCCATCCTTTACGCGGCCCATTGACGACTCGATCCGACATATGGTGCACGCCAGCGATAGTGTCGAGCCTCCAGCGTAGATGGAGAGGCCGAGACCCATCGTGGACGAGGGGCACCAATACTCGCCGCATGCCGCCGCGATGCCCTTTACTTACCTTGAGCACATCGTCCAACTGGCCGGCCGGCCAGTCCCCCGCCGATTGGAAGTGGACGAATTCGTGCGCGTAGTCAAACGTGCCCGAGCCGTACTCTCGCACTCCATACGCCTTGTATCGTGTTCGATGGGTAGTGCGATCAGGCTCCGTGCCAAACGGTGCCGTGCTGTTGGTGGACCTTGCACCAACCACAGTTTGCGTGCTGGTATTGGTCCATCGAGTATTCCAGCCGCGCGAGTGCAGCAGAAAGGTGGCCACGAGTTCCCTGCGTGCTGCTGTGATAGCGCTGTAGGGATTCGACAGAGCGATGAATGCTCGCGGCTTCTGCTGCCCGGGCGGATGCACAACCAGCGTGGGATAATTGCTGCACCAGCTCGCCGTGCTGCCGCTCACATTGCTCGCCGCAAGGACGCGGCCGGATCTCGTGCCGGGGCTGTCGTCGAGCTTCCCGTCGAGCCTGCACGGGAGCCCATCACACGTCGACGATTTGAAGCGACGGTGAAGTCTCTCATCGAGCAGGAATCGCTCACCGAGGCTCACGTTATGAGCAGCTCGCCACTGCGCGGCGCGCGTATTGATGAACTCGGCCGTGTACTTGGTGGCGCTCGCGCTCGCTGTCTTGAGGCCCTTGACACGATGCCACTGCATCTCGTGAGCGGGTCGCGTCACCTCGTAGCGGTAAAAGCCGCGCTGGAATCCAGCGTCGCTTGCCCCGGCAGCTTGGAGCAGCGCAGTGTCTCGAGCCCAGCTCAACAGTGAGTCGGCGCTTGGGCAGACATCATCCTCAAGATGGACGAAGGCTGAGGCCGTGGACGTCAAGTCGGCCACAATAGCCGCCCAGGAGTGCAAGTGAGCATGAGTGAGCCCAAAAGGGTTAGCTCGACGACGCACGCGCAAATCGGTCACGGCTCCAGCCTCTGAAGACGTCACTGCCACCTTCCAGCCCTGTGGCAGCGGCAATAAACTCTGCTTCACCACAGGCCACACGGCAGACCCATTGTTGGTAAAGACCGTCAGCTCAACCTTTCCGACAATTTTGTGCCATGTTCGGATGCATTCAAGCGTGTTCGGTAAGTGGCGAGGCGTGACTGGACGACCGGCTGGAGGCACATGCGCTGCAATTCCCACGATCAGGTGACTCAGCAGGATCTGAGTGCTTTCGGTCGTCATGTCATCGTGGGATTCCTATAACTCCTTCCCAATGGTCCGTGCGAGAGAAACATGTCAAATGCATGCACGAGTGCATGCTTCGCTAGCTGTGCACGACCGCAAGTGCTCCTCATTCCTATCAACGACTCAAAAGCGCTAAGACAATGTCGTACACATGTGACCCCGGCGGGATGCCGACGTTGGTTGCTCGGCTGTGGCTGCTGTGGCTGCTGTGGCTGCTGTGGATGCTGCAGGCGGTGCAGCTGCGGGCAGCCCCCGAGTCGCGGTTGCGTCCGTTGCCTGCAGCTTCGCCTGCTCGGCGATCCTCGAGGCTGCCGCCATGCCTCTGTCGAGCTCCTCCGTCGCTCGTATTGCGAGCTCATCAAGCTGCTGCTGCATCCGCGCCCGCGCCTCATCGAGCTCCCGCTGCATGCATGCGTGTGCGCGCCCGAGCTCCCGCGCGCTTTGCAGCACAGCGGCCTGCTGGGCCTGCTCCACCGCCTCGCTGCACGCCTTAGCATGCGCGTGCCGCAGCTGCCGCAGCGCGGCCTCAGTCGCATTCCGACTCCTCTCTGCCGCCTCCCGTACCGCCTCGGCCACTGCCTTGGCCTTCAGAGCCTCATCTCTCGCCGAGTTCGCCTCATTAATGGCGAGGAGCGCCTCTGCTCTCTGCTGCAGCGCCTCTGCCGCAGCGTTCACAGCCAGCTCTTTCGCCCCCGAAGCTTCGTCGCGAGCTCGGTGAGCGAGGTCGAGCATGGCCTCGAGGCACTCGACGTGGGCTCGCAGCTCGACATTTTGCCTCGCAGCCGCAGCTGATGTAGCATCCTGCGCCTGCCGCTGGGCCGCGATGCTTGTCTCTGCCGCGCATTCGTGCGCGGCGAGCTCTACGCATAAGGTCGCGCGGAGCACTTGCAACTCTGCCTCATGCCTCCTGCGGACTGCAACTTCCCTCGCCATGCCTGCCTCGTTGGCCTGTGTGAGCGCCGTCTCATGTGCTGCCGCTGCGAACCTCAGCTCCTGCTCGAACGCAGTCGCAACCTCTCCCATCGCCTGCTCATGCGTCGTTGCTGCATCTCTCATGGCCTGCTCGGCAGCAGCCGCCTCCTTGAGAGCACGAATTTGCGAGTCAGCCATCTTGCGGAGCATGGGCATGCCTTTCATCTCGAGCACCCGCATCTCCGCCGCCTCGCGAAGTTCGTGCTCCCGGACGACCGCAGCCTTGAGCTGGGCCTTGAGGGCGCTGACCTGCTGTTCGAGAACCGGATCGAATCTGGACTGGGGCTGAGGAGCTGACTCGAGTATTGACGCGGTGTGTATGGCCTTGAACAATCTGTCACTCAGCGACCGTACCGGTGGGCGGGACCGCGGCGTGTCCGCGATCGTCGTAGACGCCTGCACGCCCTGCATGGCTGACTCAGGCTGCCTTTCAGACCGGCGTTCACTGACGATCGTCTCGAGACCCATGAAAAACCGAAAAAATTTGCGAACGTGCATGCATTACGATGCAGTTCGGCGCGCCATCTCATCAGTTGCGTCTACATCCTATCTCTCGGAAGCGTGGCCGCCGCCGCCACCCGCCCTGGTGCTGCCGCCACCGCCGCCGTGCGTGTCTCCCACTCACTCACTCACTCTCTCACTTATCACTCACTCACTCACTCCATGTCTCGGGGCGTTAGGTCGATACATGGGTCGAGCAGCGCTGTGTTGTGTGTCATGCAGTGTCGGAACCGTCATAGAAGTGATTTGTCATGATCGTTGACAATGATCTGTGAGCAACGACAGGCGGTGTGGTTGTGAGTTTGGCGTCCAGCTGTTGGCGTCACGAACTCACGATCGCACCTTTGTGAATTCGACGTAGTCGATCGCGCCGTCACCATTCTGATCCACTTTCCTGATCACCTGCTCAACGTCCTCGAGCGTCACTGGCTCACCTACGTTAAGCATGACGCGCTGCATCTCCACGGCGTTGATGAAGCCGTCCCCGGACGTGTCGAAGACGGAAAAGGCCGCCTTGAGCGTCTCGCTCGTCTGGCCCTGATTTCTGTGCGCAATCAATGCTACAAACTCGGCAAAATCGATGTCCCCTGAGTCATCAGAATCTGCAAGAAATATGATCTCCTGGATCTCTTCGTCAGTCGGGTTCTGCCCCACCGACGCCATCAGGTCCTTCAGCTCTCCGGCATCGATTCTGCCGCTTCCATCCTGTGAATGAGAGCGCACGCGCCGTCTGTGAGCGAGACGGCTAAAGCACTGCTAAAGACGCGCTCCAAGCGCCACCCCCCCCACTGCGAAGCCGACGGCAGGAGCCTATACTCTTGAACACACCTTGTCGAAGAATGAGAAAGCTTCGTGGAACTCGTGCAGCTGCGCATCAGTGATCTTGTCGACTATCGAAATGCTATCCTTGCCCTTCTGCGCTCCGACATGCGTTCGAATGCGCGCTTTGCAAGAGGATATCAACTCCGAGAGGGAGCTGCCCATCGAAAGCTGCCCACTGAGGGAGCTGCCCATGAAGTCTTTTTGTAAATGAAGTCTTTTGTGAAAGTGGATGTAGCAAAAGACTTTTTGATGAGTAAAATTAATGAGGGCGTTATGCATTTATACGTGGCATTGACGTTGCATGCAATCTTTTAATTTGTGTTCGACGTTCGGTGACGGTGGCATTGACGTTGCATGCAATCTTTTAATTTGTGTTCGACGTTCGGTGACGATTGACTTTAGTTTAGTTTTGAGACCGCAACGCACCTACTCTCTATGTAGCCCCGCGTCACAACCCCGTCACATCTTTAACGTCGAGGAGTCGAGTCGAGGAGACGACCAGAGAAGGATTTCATCAGTATGTTAATTGTTATGCTTTATGGTCCGAGAACTACGACGGTAGTCTCACGACAACGACATCTTGTTGAATGGACGTTTGTGAATAATTTACACAACGCCCTCCGACCCTGCACGTGACCACGTGTCACCTGTAACGTGAAACGTCAATCGAGCTGAGACCTCACAGTCTGCTGTCAGTGCTGTCTGCCACAATCACGTTGATTCATGATTGACCCAAAGGGGTACTACTACGGGGGAGCGGTATTCTTTCTGGATTCACACACGTATCGTCCCCACGACCTGATTTTGAACTCAGTGATTGACCCAAAGGGGTAGGTGGAGGTCGTCTTTCTGGATTCACACACTCTATTATCTTCCCCACCACCGTGATTTTGAAGCTCAGTGGGAGAGGGAGTGCGCCCCTTACTCACTCAATCACCTTGCTGTGTGTACGGCCAGCTGCGAACACAGTATCCCTTTTAAGAGCCCCCCGCATCTCTCTGCAGCAGGTACAACCGCATCGCCACCTCCGCGTCCTGCACCGCGCAGTGGCGCTCGCCTTTGCCGTGCATCTCGAGCCCGAGATCGTCCGACGCCATCGTGCGCAGCGGCACGGTGCGGCCGCTCTCGTCCGTGCGCGCGACGTCCAGCACGCGCGCACCCGCCGGCCGTTGCTCCTTCGACAGGCCCAGCGCCGTGAGGTCGTGCTCGATCGTGTGGCCGATGATCGTGCCGCCGCGCGCCATGTGCTCGAGGAGCCGCAGGCGCACCTCGGCGATCTCAGCGAATTGGAGCGCCTTGCGATCGCATGCGAGGACACCCGGGATCATCGGGAACGAATGCCGATCGGGGATCAGCACGTCGAGGCTCACGATGCGCCGCTCATCCACCGCGGCCACCCGCCAAGGACGAAATTCGCAATCCAGCGACAGCACTTGTGACGGTACGGGCGGCAGCGCAGGCGGGCTCACATCAGGAGCGCCGGCTGATGCCCTGCCACAGTTGCAAAGGCCCTGCTTGTACGTGCACCAAGTCCGAGGTGTGGAGCACTCGTCACGAAGGGCAGCGAGCGATCGGCTCACCCTTAACAGATGACGGGCTCGGCCCGGCAACAGGCTGAGCGTGTCGATGGCTCGGAGCGTCTCTGAAAATTCATCGTAGCCTGAGCCGGGGTGCCGCCTCTCGAGATGATGCGCATCGCTAGGCGCGAAGCCCCAGTTTGAGAGCAGCGTGACGACAGCTGAAGAGGGCGGCCCTCCTTTTGCACGTGCCAACATGAATCACGTGCTCGTGCATTTTGTGGCGCGTCAAACTTGCGGCCGAAGTCCGCAAAAGCTGTGGATGAGGCGCGCCTGTGAACAGACGCGTTTCGTCTGTGAACAGACGACCTGCAATGGTGTCGTGAAATAGATTGTGTACGACCAGTCTCCACACCCTCGATCCTCACCCCGTTCCCCCTCCGAGCGTGCTCGGGGGCAAACCCACGGCGGGATTACCGTACGTCTCCACAACCAGCTACACACCGAGTTCCCACACGCACACAACACACACACAACACACAAAGGTTGAAGACGAGCAGCGCGGTTGCTTCACGACCACGCTCTCGTTGTACATGTACGTTTTTGAAAGCCCCCAGCCCCTCACGCGACACCACCCTCAGACGCCATGTCGGGGCGTCGCCTGCCGTGACTCTCTCGCCTCCTCGGCCTCCTCGTCCTCCTTAAGCTGAATTGCAAGCGTCGGGCCGTCAAAGGCGTACTGGGACCACGCGAAGCCGCTGCGGTACGCGACGGTCGTCGTCGGGTCGCCTGGGAGCGATCTACCATGCTCGAGCTCATTTTTGCGCATGCGGTACTCGGAAGGCGTCCGCGTGTGTGAGTGCGTGGGGGAGGTCGGCAGGCTGCGGCGAATCGGGCTCTTTTGGGCCGGCGATGCCATTGTCTGCGCGACGAGCGCATTGCGCTTCTCGAGCCACTCGCTGGCGTCAGCATCCTTCTTCCAGTCGGGGCTGAAGGTCGTGCGCCAGCCGCGCGACGCTGAAGTCGGCCTCGACACCGGGCTAAGCGATGCTGCCGCCTCCGCCCCTGCCTTCGTCGCGAGCAGCTCACGTTGCGAACGCTCGAGCTCCGCACGCAGCTGGGCCGCGCGCTGCGCGTGCGCCTTGGACGCCCTCTCCGCATCAAGAGTGCGCTGCTCCAGCACAGAGGCTGTCGCGTCCGCCGCCGCGGCCGATGTCGCGAGGCGCTTCTCGAGAGCGCCCAACTGCCGATGCAGCGCGTCGTTCTCTGCCCGCATCGTGGACAACTCATCGATGGTGGCGCTCAATGCATCCTTCGCCCGCTCGCTCGCAGCTGCGGCCGCCGCGAGGCGTTGGCTCGCGGCCGCCCTAAGCTGTGAGCGTAGCTCATCGTTCTCGCGCAACGCCGTGCTCGCGATCAGCTTGTAGCCCTTTCGTAGCTGGTTCTTCCACGTCAGCATGGCCGTGCGGAGGGCCTCGCGCCGTGGCCAGCGGGCTTGGGAGCCGAGGCGCACCGCAATCTTGCGCAGAGTGCTCTGCGCGAGGGACGCGACACGCCACACGCGGAAGAGCAGCGCGACGGCGCGACGGCTTTGCGAGCGTCGCAGGAGCACGTGCAGCAGGCATGTGCGCTTCCGACCGTGGAGGAGCGCTCGCCACGTGCGAAACGCACGGGCGTGCTGGGCTAGCACGAGCGATGCGGCGCTCATGTACAGTTTGGCCGCGATGGCGACTCGTGACGATTGGAAAGCCGTCCACGTGTTCATCGCGCGCCGCTGCTTCCCGAACCGAAAGCCGCCGCGGCTCAGGGCGAGGTTGCGCACGGCGCGGGTGACGCGGAGCCAAAACGCCAACCAGCTGTTGAAAGCGCGGCGCGCTTGGCGCCCGGCGAGGTTGCGGAGGGCCACCAGCCCCTTGGTGCGCATGCGGCTGACGTATCTCCAGTGGAACCAGGGCCGACGCATGCCGCGCCGTTGCCACTCAAGGCACGCGTTCCACAGGCGGCGCTGCTCGCGTTGCCGCCCCGAAGTGGCGCAGACCCATGCGTTCCATGCACGCGTGCGGCCGCGGCTGTAGAGTCGCCCGAGGGCGATCGGGAAGAGCGCCCTCTGTTGCCGAGACAATGCTGCCCTCGCTGCAAGGTGGTTCCACATTCGGCGCTTCAGCCCGTTGGCAAAGGCCATGATGCCTCGGCGCAGCAACCGAATACCTCTCATGCGAGCTTGCGCCGCGGCGTGCCAGCTGTTACATGCGCGCCTGAGCTGCCGTTGCTCCCAGCTGCCGAGCGCTCGCAGTACGATGATCGATTGTTGGCCGCGCAAGCCGGCAGCTGCCGCCCAGCTTGCTAAGGCACGCGACACGCCTTGACGGCCAAGACGCGAACGGGCGTCGGCGATCAGCTGGCGGTGACGCCGCGCCTGGCTGGCCGCCTCCGTGAGGTGGTTCCACATTCGGCGCTTCAGCCCGTTGGCAAAGGCCATGATGCCTCGGCGCAGCAGCCGAATACCTCTCATGCGAGCTTGCGCCACGGCGTGCCAGCTGTTACATGCGCGGCGTAAAGCGCGGGCGAGCAGGCCGCTTGCGCCACGGCGTAGGATCGTCCTCATGCGACCGACCGAACACCACTGCAGACATGCGGACCGCGCGCCGCGCCGCTGCCACTGGCCGACGGACGCAGCAACACGGCGCATCTGAAGCTGCCCTTCCACGCTCGCAGGCCTCCACACATTCCATGCGCGAACGAGGCGTAGATGGACCAACTTTGCTATGGTCAGCTGCATCAGATGGCGCCGCCGGCGATGGGACGCCGACTTGGCCTTGAGCTCATTCCACAGTCGGCGCTCGAGCCGCCGGCTGAAGACGGATGCTCCCTTGCGGAGTAGGTTCAGGTCCACGCGCCGCAGGTGGCACGCGTCGCTCCAGCGATTCCAAGCTCGCCGTGACTGCCGATGCAGCAGGGCGTGATGGGCATTCCGCATCAAGGCAATCGCGTGACGGCAGTTGGCCCTCCACGCCCGCAAGCTCTTCCAGCTGACAGTCAGCGACCGGTGCACTAGAGCCGCCGCACCTCGGTACAACGCGCCGAGCGCTGCACGTCGCTGAGCGGCCGCTATGTGGAAGCTGTGGAAGGCGCGCCGCTGCCCACCGAGCACAGAGACCGCGCCGCCGCGCCCAAAGGCTTGGCACGCTTCCGCCGATGTGCTCGCGTGGCCGACCCACGAGTTGAACGCGCAGCGGGAGCGACGGTGCAAGATGGCCGTCAGCGCCTTGCGGCCGAGTTGTCGCAAGAGACGCACCTGCCAAACGTGCGATGCCCACGAGTTGATCGCCCGACGGCTCTGCCAACGCCTCCAGGTACACAGTCCATGGCGCAGGATGAACCGTTCGTACACGAAAGTCTGCCAGCGGCGCAGCGCGGGCGCTGGGCTCCGTTGGCACCACAGCTTGATCGCAAGATGGAGACGTATTTGGTTGGCGCGCCAGAGCACGCGCCTCTCACGCCAGCGGCGCAAGGCACGAGCGCGGCAAGCGTCGAGGGCCCGTATGAATAGCCTTCGGCATCCGTCCGAAACGCGACGGCGTTCAAGCCAGCTCCTTGCGTGCTGCCGTAGCGCATGCCAGCCAGCTCGAAGGTTCAAGTCGTGCGCACGCATTTTGGCCTGGCCGCACAGCGCGGCGCTGACGAGCGAAAGCCAGCCGCGGATGAGCTCGTTGCGCTGGCGGCGCCAGCGCGCCTCATCGCCAGCACGCTGCAGGAGGTCCTCGACGATGCGCGCGGACGAGAGTTGCATGCTGAAGAGATCGTGTTCGTCCTGAGCACGGCAGTTGCGCAACTTCCGTGTTTCCGGAAGTTGCGCAACTTCCGTGCTCAGCAGGCTGCGTCGTCGCGACTGGACCATTGTAGAGGGAGATATGGCCTTTGCGAATGGTGAGTTCACGAGCGACTTTGTGGGCGTTGCGAATAGCCAGTCTTGCGCCGCCGCAGTTGTCCTTGTGAGCAACGACTCAGGTAGGGCGATGGGTGAGGACGCTGGCTTCGCCCGAAGGTCTGCGGCTAACTTGAGGATGTCGAGCAGCGTCGGCGACGCGGTGACAAACTTGACGAATTCATCGACGCCGATGGTGCTTTTGACATCGGTGTCGGCTGAGGTGAGTAGGGCATGCGCGTGTGCCTCGACGAGCTCGGCTTCAGAGACGGATCCCGTCGACTTTGTGGGCGTCGCGAATCGTGAGTCTTGCCCTGTCGACTTTGTGGGCGGCGACTCAGGTAGGGCGATTGGTGCAGGTGTGGGCTTCTTTGGTGGCGCCGGCGGCGGCTGGATGCGTTGCATGCGGCGCTCCAAGGCGAGGAGCTTGGCAGCGGACATAACTTTGCCTCCACGAGGTGCACACGTCTATTGCCCGACGCCTCGTCGACTTTCGCGGAGCGTCACCGCTTTCGCTCGGACAAGTTCCGTCGAGAAGTTAGGCCGCTTTTCCCCACACTCGAAGATTATTTTATGAGACTTCACAGATGTTTTTCATCATCAACTTTCAGTTCTCGGAAGAAAACCCCCACAGCGACACTCTCACGAGGACGCGCGTGTTCGGCGATGTTCGCGATGTGCTCCGTCGTCGCGGCTTTTGTTCTTCCAACTCGGAATTTTCCTGCCGTCCGCACCCGCTCAAGTTCCATCGTACTCCAGCACTCAAAGGGATGGGACGGCTTTGGAAAGGGTGAGTTCAAATTTTACGATGGCTTCGAGAAATTCATGGCACCTTTTCCGGATGAGGATCGGGTGCAGTTTCCAGAGATGTTCAGGCTCCCTGAAAATGTATATGAGGTGTCGCTGGAGCGACCGCTTGGCATTGCTTTCGAAGAGGTTGCTCCAGGAAAGGGGGTACTCGTCGATTACCTTGTGGAAGGAGGCAATGCAGAGAAGTCTGGAGTCATCAAACCCGGAGATGTCTTGATCGCCGTGACGGCGATCAAGGTATTCGGCGCGCGCTGGGAGCGGAAGCTGCTACCAGCAAAGTTCATGGAATTCGACCAAATCATGGGGGCCGTCGGCAGCAACGAACCGAGGTGGGGCGCTAAGGACGTCATCCTGCAATTTGAGAGGCCAGGAGCGGACCAGCAGAAGGTGGCCGAATTCCAAAAGTTTTTCGAGATCCCGTACGACCACGTTTTCAGGTCGCAGTAGGCGACGGCTAGCAAGGGCCAGGCTCCATTCTGAATCTAATGCCGTAAAAGTAAAGCTTATTTAGTCAAGTCAAGTCACTTGACATAGAGATAGACATTGACCGTTGACTTTTGTGGGTTGTGCACACGCAACTCCGGCACCGATTAGACGGCCCGTGTGAGGTTGTCGATGAGGTTGCGAACCTGCCAGGTTGACCGTTGACTTGACAGTTGACTTGACAGTTGACTTGACAGTTGACTTGACTTGACTTAGCTGATTTAGTCCGATACTTCAGTTTTCGCAATCAATTTCGAATTTGTTCGCAATTCGAAGTTGAGGAGCTGGCAGCTGCTAGCGCGCCCCCCCTCTCGCGACTGCCGAGACCCGAGTGCCGTGCGGTCTCCCTCTCCGCGCTTTGCGCCGTGTCTATGCGCGGTCCCGGTCGCCGTGACCCGGTGACCGGTGTCCGGGGACCGGGCGGTTCGATTCGAGTCGGTAGTTGTATGCAACAGGTATTGCATGTACAGCCGAGAGTCGACACGGTCGCTATCCTTCGCACGGGACGAAACCCAAAGTCACCCGGTTACGAGATTTTCGAAATGTGATTTTTGGAGATAGGTCAAACGTCGCCAAATACGAAATAGGAACTACACTCTAATACGTGTTAGTTTTTTACTTATCGGTAAGCTTTCATCTCTCTATCAGACGCTCGTCCAAATGGTACGATGGGGACGTCCTAGCTCCTAGGGCTGCTTCGTTTAGTCGGACTCCTCGGACTCTTCGAGCGGCGAGTCATCCTATCTCGGCGCGACGACAAGGGCGCCGTCGATAGCGTGGCGGCTGCCGGAAAGCCTCCAGATGTAGGTCGATCGGGGCCACTGCGTCGATGCGAAGGTGGTCCTGCAGCGGGCGAGAGAGCTGTCGCCGCAGTCCGGCTCGAAGACGACACTTCCTGCGATCGGACTCCGCTTATGAATGGAGAGCTGGCTGCCTTGGCAAAGGGCCGCTCCGGAGGTGCGCTGAGCGTTCGCCTGGCCCTGCTGCTGCTGTCGCCTGTTTGACCCGGAGGCGTCTCGGGGGGTGTCCTGCTCCTGCTGCTGCTGTCGCCTTTGTTCTTCTTGACGCTGTTGGCGGAGCTTTGGGTGATCAGATGGCCGCTGCCGCGAGAGCTGTTGCCACGAGCGGTGCTGGCGCGTGGTGTGGCTCGCAGATTCTCAGGCAACCATGGCTCCCTCGGTCGGCTTACCTGGTGTTTGCGCAGCATCGAGCAGACGTTGCGCATCGCCTCGGCAACGGCGGTATCTTGCTCTGCAAGGCTCTTCCCCTTCCGTAGCGCCGTGGCGCGCGCAGCGAAGGCGGCCACGTCCATCCACCGTTGGCGGCCCTTCTCGGAATAAAAGGCGCCAAAGTTAGTGAAAACCCGCACCCAGTAAAGGCGCCACTCGCCCGTGCTCTTCTCCTTCATCTGCGGATAGAGCGCGTAATAGACATAGTCCTTGGCGTACCTGAGTGCTCGCTCAATCGCCGGCTTGGTCATGAAGACCAGCGAGCCTCGACTCGTCCCCTTCTCCACGTCCTGCAGCGGCCGCGTGAGCATCCAAAGGGACCAGCTGACAGTATCCTTCCAGGAGGGCCCCTCGCCACCCTCTTCCTGGAGCCGCGCCGCGAAAGCTGGCTGCGACTGGATGAAGTCCTGCCAATGCGTCGTCACCGCAAGCAGCTCCTTGCGCAGCGCTCCGTCCTTGTCGCGCAGCGCGACGATGTCCTCTTCGCGAAGCGTATTCTTCGGCATCGTGTATGAGTTGTTGCGCGCATGCTGATCTTCAGCGGCCCGACTTGCCTTTTCCTGCTGCAGCATCTTCTGGCGCGCGAGGTCCTGGTAGACGTAGTCCTCGGGAAGCATGAGTGCATTGATCGCATGCATCGCGAGGTCGCGCCGAGCCATGTCGACGGCCGTTGACATCGTGTCCTGCATCCAGCCCGGTGGTCTTTTTGCTACGCTCGCGGTCAAGAGCTTGTCCTGCAGCAGTCGGTTAGTCAGTTTGGTGGCCAGCACCTCATGATCGCAGGCGCGAAGTGCTGCGAGCGAGGTGACGTTCTCATTCGCCAGGGCGAGCGAGAGCTCTTCGCGGACGCCGAGGCGCTCGAGCAGCGAGATGAGTGGCGCCTCTATCATGTTGAGCAACTTCTGCTTCTCCAGGTAATCAGTCTTCTTGGCCTCATCACGCTGCAATTTCTCACGGTCGCGTTCACGTCTCTGGCGGGCCAGATCGTCGGCGCTCGTCATCTGCCGAGCCTTCTGCTGCTGCTGCTGCTTAGCAGTCGCCGGGTCCATAAGGTCCGCTCCGCGCGACGGCGCGACGGCGCGACGGCGACCGGACGGCTTGGCCAGCAGGGCGTCGAGAGCCCCACCCTGGTTGTTTTGTTTGGCCAATCCACTCCGCGCGCCGCGGCAGTACGAATCCGCCATCAAAACCTCAGAGCAAAGTCTGCTGGGAACTACATAGATGTGCAGAGCACACGTGGGCATTCCCTACAGTTCTATAGAGCTGACCTTTTGTACATAACTTCTCGCGACACGGGTCGGCCACAGGTCGGCTCATTGGCGTTCCCCGCGCGGCGGCATGGGCGTTCCCAATCTGTACCGCTGGCTGAGCGAGCGGTACCCGCTGATCAATCGCCCCGTCGACGAGACGATGCCCATGCCGGAGATCGACAACCTCTACCTCGACGCCAACGGCATCCTGCACAATGCCACGCATGGCGATGCGGGCGAGTCCATCGGCGGGCGTGACGGCGACATGTACATTCGCATGTGCAGCAAGATCGACAGCCTCGTGCAGCTTGCACGGCCGCGTCGACTGCTGTACATCGCCATCGACGGAGTCGCCCCGCGGGCCAAGATGAACCAGCAGCGCCAACGGCGCTACCGCACCGCCCGAGACCGGCAGGTGCAGCGCGCTAAGGCTGCGGCGACGGCGGCGGCGGCGCCAATGTCAGCTGCGCCGGAGGGCGCCGCCGAGGCGTCGCTGGCGGACGCGCCGCTGGCGGACACGCCCGAGGCGGCGGAGGAGGAGGTTGATGCCGAGTTCGACTCGAATTGCATCACGCCGGGCACGGCCTTTATGAGCGAGGTGGCCGCGCAGCTGCGGTACTTCATTCGGTACAAGATCGAGCACGATGCGCTCTGGCGTGGCCTCCGGATCGTTCTCTCGGGCGCCGACTGCCCTGGCGAGGGCGAGCATAAGATCGCGCAGCACATCCGTTCGGCGCGCGAGCGGTCGCGCCGTCACTGCATCTACGGCCTGGACGCGGATCTGATCATGCTGGCGCTGGCGACGCACGCGCCTGCCGTGGTGATCCTGCGCGAGAAGGTGGTCTTCCGAGGGCGCAAGTCGGCGAGCTCCAAGGCCGTCTCGCTGCGCGCGACGGGCGAGTACGTGCTCTTGCATTCGGATTTGTTGCGCAGGTACCTCGATCTCGAGCTACGCACGCTTCTCCTCCCTTTCGACTTCTCGCTCGACCGCATCCTGAACGACCTGCTCCTGCTGTCCTTTTTGGTGGGTAACGACTTCTTGCCGCACTCGCCCGCGCTCGCGATCGAGGAGGACGGCCTCGATCGCCTCTTCGGCTCTTATAAGAAGCTCTTGCCTAATTTGGGAGGCTACCTGCTCGAGGGCGTCGAGATCGTGCCCAAACGGCTACAACGGCTGCTGGCGGACGTGGCGGCCGTGGAGCTCGAGTTCCTGCAGGCCGAGGGCGATCCGCATGAGGCGACGCATGCCAAGCGGCCCAAGCCGAACGACTCGCCCAACACAGCGCCCGACGCAACAGCGCCCAAGGACTCGGATGCGGCTGTGCTCGCAGCGGTCACCGGTAAGGGAACTCGAGCTACCGGTAAGGGAACTCTCAAGCAGACCGGCGGCGCGGCGGTCGCCGGCGGCGCGGCGGCGGCGGGCGGCGCGGCGGCGGCGGCGGCGGCGGCAGGCGGATCGGCGCCGAAGGACGCGGTGACGCTCCCGTATGAAGAGAAGGCAAGTGCGCCGGTGCACGTGCCCGCCGTGAAGCCGCCCCCCGCCCCGTGGGCGCAGGCAGGTGGCTTCTCGTTTGCCAAGGTGTTGATGGGCCAGAGGATCGCTGCGGCCGCGGCCAAGGCGGGAGCGGAGGCTGCCGTGGACGTGGTGGAGGAGGAGGGAGTCGCTGCTGATGGCGCCATGGGAACTCAGAAGAAGTCGAGCAAGGATGGCGCCGCGTCGGCGCCGGCGCCGACGCCGGCGCCGACGCCGACGCCTGCTGATTTTGGCGCCATGCTCATGTCGATGCTCGGGGTAACGAAACCCTCTGGCGAGGCGGCCTCCGCGGCGGCCACCGTGCCGGTCGCCGTGCCACCCGCGCCGCACTCACCCGCGAAGCCGGCTGTGCTGCCTGCAACGGCGCCGGCGCCCGCCACGGCGCTGAGCGTGCTCAAGCAAGTCGAGGCCGCCCTCACATCGGCGGCTGCGCTCGCGCCCTGGACGCTCGTCGACCTCGAGGGGCTCGAGGAGGACGCTCGCGATTCGATGCTCGGCGAGAAGCTGTACGCTTGATGCCTCGGAGCGCCTTACGCTTTTATGCCTCCGAGCGCCTGAGTGCCCCTGGGTGCCTCCGAGTGCCTCTGAGTGCCCCTGAGTGCCTCCGATCGCCTCTGAGTGCCCCGCGATTCGCTCTGGTGGCCTCTGTTCGACCACGGATAGCATCGCGGAGGGCCTGAGCGACGTTGCCTGTTCCCCTCCGCAGGTATCCCCTCATCTCCATAGTCGAGCCCGAGCGTGCCGGTAAGGTGACAGGCATGCTGCTCGAGCTCGAGGACAATGAGCTCTTCGTGCTCCTCATGCCCTCGGACCCCGTGGCGGGCGCCGCCGCCGTGCTGGACACGGTGGCAGAAGCGCGCCAAGTGCTCATGGAATTCGAGGCGGCCGAGGCGGCGGCGGCGGCGGGGGCGGCGGCAGCGTCGCCGCCGCCCTCCCCCCCCGGCGGCAGCGTCGGCAGCACCTCACGCGCGCGCTCGCCACAGCGCTCACCGCCGCTGCCGCCGCCGCCGCCTTCGCCTCCGCCCTCGCCGCCGGAACCGTCGGCCGAGGGCGAGTTCCCTTCGCTGCCCGGCAGTGGGACGTCATCGGTGAGTCGCGGCCGCGGCGGTGGCAAGGGTGGCGGCGGCGGCAAGGGCGGCGCTGGCGGCAAGGGCGGCAAGGGCCGCGGCGAGGGCAAGGGAGGCGCCGTGGTGGGCGCTGGGCTCGCGGCTCTCCTTACCGGCAGCGCCGACGAGGTCAGTGAGGCGACGGAGGCCTCGGCTGCCTCGCCTGAGGCGCCTGAGGACTTCCCGTCGCTACCGGGCGCGCCACCCCCCGCCCAGGGCGGTCGAGGGCGTGGCGGCGGCAAGGGGGGCGGCGGCGACGGCAAGGGCGGCAAGGGCGGTGTTGCCAAGGGCGGTGTTGCCAAGGGCGGTGGCGAGGGCGGCGGCCGCGGCCGCGGTCGTGGAGTCTTCTCGATGCCGCCGCCCCCGCTGCCCCCACCCGGGGCGCTGCCCCCACCCGGAATGTATCGCCCTCCTGGCCCTGGGCCGGTCCCGCCCTTTGGCTCGCCCTTTGGCTACCCCCCCGAGATGATGGGTGGGTACATGATGCCGGTGGCGCCGCTGCCCCCACCCCCCGAGGCCTATGGGCTTCAGCAGCCTGCTGCGTCAGATGCGGGCCGCGACGCCCTCAAGCGGCTGCTCGGGCTTGCACCTGACCCAAGCCCGCCGCCCAAACCACTGCCGCCGCCGCCCTCGATGCAGCAGCCACCGATGCAGCAGCCACCGATGCAGCGGCCACCGATGCCGCAACCGCCACCCACCGGCCCACCGCCGACCATTCACATCCACACCACGGCCTTTCCTCCGCCGCCGGCCTTCCCCCCACCGCCGGCCACGGCGCTGCCGCTGGCCGGCTTCCCTCCGTTGCCTGCTGGCCCACCGCCGCCGCCGCCGCCCAAGCCGCCGCCCAAGGCCTACAGCGCCGTCTCGGGCGTGGTGACGGAGCTGGAGCTGCTCGCGGCTGGCTCTGGCGCGGTGCGCGTGGCCGTGACCTTTGCCGGCGGTGCGCCTGCACCGCTTGTGCCCGCGAATGCCGACGCGAACGCCGAGGCGGACGCGGGCGGCAACCTGAGCGCTGTGAGCGCGGGCATGCTCTCCCACTGGGGACGATTCACGCCCGCGGAGGCCGAGGCGCACCGAAGCTACTACGACGGGCGCTTGCGGGTCCATAGGGCCTTATCGGAGGGCAAGATGCGTGGAGGCGCCGAGGAGGAAGAGGAGCTGCCGCCCCTGACGGACGCGGAGAATGCCAGCCACGTCGCTCGTTGGTGCGCCTCGTTGCTGCGCGGTCTGCGCTGGGTCGTCCATTACTATCTGCTCGGACCCCCCTCGTGGCAGTGGTACTTTCCGTACCACCACGCGCCGCTGCTCACCGACGTGGCGGCACTCCTCCAGCTGGCGCCCGCCACCGCGTCGGCACCCTGGCCCGCCTCGCGCCCGCTTCGGCCGTTTGAGCAGCTCCTGTCTGTGCTGCCGCCCGCATCTGCGACGCTACTGCCCAAGCCGTACGCGGAGATACTCATCTCGGCGAGCGCGCCCGAGACGACGCACCCGCTGCGCAAGTTCTTCCCGCATCGGTATACGATCGAGCCAGACCTAAAAGGCCGCGAATGGCGCGACATTGCTCTCATCCCCTTCATTGACGCCGGCGCATTGCTCAAGGTGACGAGCGCGCTGCCGCCGAGCGCATTGACGGACGCCGAGAAGCAACGCAATACGACCGGCACAGCGCTCGCCTTCGCCTTCGACGCGAGCCGTCGGCAGCCGGTGCCGTCGCCGCTGCCGGCCCGCTTGCCCTCACTGCCGGCCGCGAGATCAGTCGAGCTCCAAATTGGAGGCGCGCCGCCGCCCGACCCGACGCGCTCGGTGGGCGACGCGCCCTCCCCGCCCGCCCTGCCCATGCGCAACTGGCCCTCGCTCGCGATGCGCGTACCCTTCTCGATGCGTCTGGAGAAGGCGGCCCTTTCCCTAGGCTGCCTGGGCGTGGTCTCACGTGGCCTCTCATGGGTGCTCGAGCTGCCTGGCGCGCACGCCCTCGGCGCGTCCCACGTGGACGCGCTCGCGGCCAACCTGCTCGGCGAGACCCCCGTGTGGATCGACTGGCCGTACGCGACGGAGGCGCGCGTGGTCTGCGTCACTGGCCCGCACGAGCGATGCTGGCGCGACCGGCGCGGCGCCCTCTCCCGCTGCGATGTGCATCCGAGCGAGTGGAAGCAGTTGCAGGCCGAGCTTGCGGAGGCGATGCGATCCAAGGCGGCGATCGACTGCGGCACGATCTCCTTCGTGCTGTACGTGGTGCGCGCGCTCGGGCACACGCGCCTACCTGACGGCTCCCTTGTGCGCCGCTGGTCACGGGAGCCCGAGCCGCTGCCGGCGCAGCTTGTGCAGCCCTCGACGCCGCACGGGACCGCCGAGATGGCGAGCGCCGCCAAGGGAGCCGCCGCCTCGCGTGTGGCCGCGGGCTCGCGTGTGCTGGTGCTCGAGGGCCCGTATGCGGGATGCGTGGGCGTGGTCGAGAAGGTGACGACGCCCGAGACGGCGCGCGCAGCCGAGGCGCCGGTGCCTATGGAGATGGACGAGGAGGCGGCGGCCGCTATGGCGATCGTCGAGGCGGCAGAGCGCGCGGCCGCCGAGCTGCTGGCCGCCGAGCGTGCGGTGGCCGAAGCGGCCGCGTCGCTGCCACCGCCCGGAGCGTTGGCCTCCGAGGAGGAGCAGATTGAATGGGCGAAGCAGGCGTCGCTGCGGACTGCGGAAGCGTACACGCCGGTCGGGCTGCCCACGCCGGCACCTCGTCAGCCTTCGGTGGTCGCGCCGCCAGTGGCGCCGACCACCGTGGAGCTCAGGGTGCGCCCGCGCCCGCCGCTGCCGACGCTGCCAAGCGTGGCACCCGAGCGCGGCCAATCGGAGCGCGATCTGGCGCAACGGCTCTCGCTGCCGCCAATTGTGCTCTCGCGGATCGCGAGCAGCGTCAAGATCGTGGGCACCGAGGTCGACGCACGGGGAAAGCGCGTCGAGCACGAGGTGGGTCTCGGCCTCAAGTCCCGCCGCCAACGGCTCGTCGCTGTCGGCTGGGTGCGGCTGCGCTCGGCCGCCGACAACAAAAAGTCGCAGGAGCGGAGCGGTTTCGAGCCGCGGGAGGGCTTTGAGGCGCGCGAGTCTTGGGAGTACTCGTCGCTCTCCGAGCGCACGCTGCGAGCGTACCGCGCCGCCTTCCCCACCCTCTTCTCGCTCCTTGAGCAGAAGCCGACCGAGGACGTGTATGAGCTCGAGGAGGTCTTTCCGCCCTCAAGCTTCCAGGGGTCCGACGACGCTGGATGGGGACCCGCGGCAGCAAGTCGCCCGGACGCGTCGGGCACGCTCAAGGTCGAGACACCCGCCACTCGGCTCGCGGACGTGATGGCGTTCCTCGAGGCGAGCGGGGTGCGCACGGCGCGTCTCGTGCCCGCTGACATGCTCCGCTTGTCTATCGAGTCCGTACAGCTTGCTGAGCAGTCGATGATCGCCACCGCCGCGGCGGCCGCGGCCGCGCCGCCACCGCCGCTCGTGTCGCTCACCGTGCCGCCGCGCGCGGTGCTGCGCCCAACGGACGCGGGCGTGCATCTCGGAGGGATCTCGACGACGCATGCTCCCGGAGAGCACGTGGTGTACATTCGTGCGTCAGGTGCGGTGCCCTTTGGTGAGCGCGGCATCGTGGTGGCCGTGCAGGGCACGCAGTGCGAGGTGATCTTCGAGCGCGAAGGCTACTGCGGCACTGGGCACTTTGCACAGCTCTCGTCGTGCCGGGCCGCCGTACTCCCCTCGGCTTCGCTCCTCAACCTCAGTCGGCCACTTCCCGCTGCCTATCGGCTCTCGAGTGCGGGTGACAGGCTGCGCGGCGCCCTATCCGAGAGTGGGGCGCTCGGCGGCGGCGGTGGCGTGGGCAGCTCGAGCAGCACCGCGATGCTCGCGCGCCGCGTGACCGGCGGCATCCCAGCCAACATCTGGTCGCTGCTCGAGGATCTCGAGCCCGAGCTCCGGGAGCCCGAGTATGTGCCCGGGCTCGAGCTCTCGGCGGCTGATGGCGCTCGGCGCCTCATGGGCGGCTCGTCTGAGGGCGGCTCCGAGCGCACCCCCGCTCTGGCGAAGAGGGGGCGCCGCGCGGCCAACATTTATAAAGAGGGCGAGTTCACGGAGGACGTGTCCAATCTCGACATGTGAGATTGTCCAATCTCGACATGTGAGATTCGTCCAATCTCGACATGTGAGATTCGTCCAATCTCGACATGTGAGATTCTTGTGGGGGAGGGGGAGAGATGCGGGGACTGACGTTGCGAGGGGCTGAGGGGGCGGCATGCAACGTCAACAGTATTGCCGGGCCGCTGGCAGCATGTGGCATGGCATGTGGTGGTGCGATCCTGAGCGCGCGCAAGCGCGCCATGGAGCCATGGAGCCAACGAGCGCGCCTTGGCGCATGGCGGCTTCGTTGGATTGCGTGCGGTCGTGCACGCCACTCTCTTTCGTCAGTAGGTGTCGTGGTAGTACTCGTACATTTCGTCTGTCGAAACGCGCATTTGTCGTCATGTCACGTATGATCGATCGTCCGGTCTCTGGGGGAGAGCCGCGTCCGCGGGGTCCGCGTCTCTCACTCCGGCTACCGGTGCGGGACTGCCGGGTCGGTCGCTCTCTACTCGTGTCCAGAGCGGCGGTGCTGCAGCGCGTATACCGTTAGTATACCGTTACCGCGTCCGAACTTACATCGCATCGCCCCCTGACGGCCTAAGAACGCGGGAACAAGCTGACGTGAGTGCGGTGTGGCGGGTGACTGTGGGAACGCAACGGAAGCACAGCGCGGCGCACAGTGATCAGTGAGGGCGAGCCGGGCATGGAGCCGGGGGAGGCGGCGGAGAACGAGAAGTCAGAAGACCTGTAGCGACCGCATCGCACGCGCCGCGGTCGCGCCGGGGATTCGCGCGCGGTCTGAGTCTCTAGGCCGGCGGTCGATCGCGGCATATGCCGCGGGGGTAAATCGAGATGAATCTAATCCTAACGTCGCGTGTAACAAAGGGACGCGTCGTCTCGTCTCGCACGGACCGGGCGCGGTGTGAAACGTTTAACGTAGGTGAAACTGCGTGCGGTGGCGCGGCGGGGGAAGGAAGATGTAACGGCCTTGACCTTTGCGTTGGCGTGGGCCCAGGAGCAGTCTTCTCGCCTTCTCGCGCCCCTCGTCAATCTTCGTCGAGCTCGAGCACAGCCTGCTCGGCCTCATCGAGTTCTCGCGCGCGCAGCCCCCGCAACTCCTCTTTGGCAGAGGCCCCAAAGGGTGTGCGCTCGAGGCGTTCTCCCCCAGGCGTGGTGGCCACGGTAGCGTAGCCGCCTCGCGCGAAGCCGCCTCCTGAGGCCGCCCAGGGTCGCGAGCGGAGGTCGCCTGAGCGGAGGTCACCCGAGGTCACCCGCGCCGCATGCACGAGCAGCGTCAGCACGAAGCACGCGGTGCCCAGCAATGAGACCCAGAGCACAATCGAGAGCCTCTCGCGCTCGGCACGGCGCGTGTGGCACGCGCGCCGTTCCTCTGCGCAGACGGGACCGCCCATGGGGCGGGTGGGCTCGCCACTCGCGGCATGGCTGCTGCCACCATCACTGTTGCGATCGGGAGAGGGTGGCGGTGGAGATGGCTCTGGCGGGTTTGGGGATGGAGAGGGCGGAGGCGGAGATGGCTCAGGTGGCGAGGGCTCGGGGGGTGGCGGAGGGCTAGGCTCACCACCTTCTGGCTCAGCCTTCTCCGTTGAGTCTTCTGACAATCGGCGTTCGGCGTCGCTGCCGCCATCGCTGCTGCCGCCATCGCTGCCGCCATCGCTGCCGCTGCTGCCTCCAACCCCGCTGCCTCCAGCGCCGCTTCCCATCCCGCTGCTGCTCATTCCATCACCGCCGGTCGAGAATGAGCCAGACTCAGTGCCGTCGTCCGTGCCAGCACCCAGCTCGAGCGTTCCCGCCTCCACGGCCGCTTTCGGCTGCTGCGGCTGCTGCTCCGCCGCGGGCGCCGCGGCTTGCTGATCTGCCTCCTCCGCAGCGTCCTCGCGCCTCTTCCTCGAGGTAGAAGCGAGCCCAGAGAGAAGCTGCATCTGACGCTCACGAGGCGCTCGTGCCTCCAGCCCCGCCAGCCCAGCCCCCAGCCCCGCCCCCAGCCCTGCCCCCAGCCCTGCCCCCAGCGAGGACACGAGAAGGCTCAGCTGCTGCAGCATCGCGGACACGGGCGGCGGGGGAGCTTCATCGGCTGAGACCCTCCTGCGAAAGCCTTCCATAGGATTCAAAGGCCTCCGTTCCTCAAATGATGCCGTGGGCTGCAGACCGTCAGCGGCGGCGGCCAACATCATAAGGACCGTCGCCTCGCCCGTCGCGCTGCCGTCCTCACCACCCATCGTGGTCGCCAATGCCTCGGTGGTACACTCGTCCCTGCGAAGACACAATGCAAAGCCAGAGGCGATCAGAGAGGCGCGTGCGCAAAGGCTATCAAGCAGAGGCTACCAGGCCATCAGACCACTCCAGGGCCTCAGGGGCAGAAGCGCGATCGCGATCGCTTTCGGCTACGCACTCGACGGCGGCATCGCATTCGCCCGAGAGCAGGAGCGCGAACGCGTGCGGGCAGTGCCGTTCACACGTCGAGGACGCTCGTGGCATCGCCGGGGGTACAAGGTGATGATGGAGCCGCTCAGAGCACGAGCCGGCCTCGGAGGCGCCCGGTACGGTGCACTCCTCCCACCGCACACGCGAGTCTGTCGTGAAGCACCACGGGCGATGGTGCAAGCCGCCTGGGTTGCGGCACGATGTGTGCGCGCCCAGGCCAGCTGATGGGTAGCGCACGTGCGTGAAGAAGTGCTGCGTCGGGAACTGCGCGGACCAGCGCTGGCACCCGTGGCCGGAAGCAGTCACGTTCACAGCACCGCGATAGTCCTCTCCATTCGGGAGCTCGTAGCACTCTCCATGGCCGTGTGAGCAGTCGGCGCCGTCGAAGAGGCACGCCGCCACGTTGCACGCCAGATCGCACTCGCCGTCGTCGATGTACTCGGGTCGGCATCTGTCCGCACAGCCCGCGAGATTACTAGCGAGATCGCTCTCCTCGCAGTCCGCGGCATCCCACCCACATGCCTCCGTGTAGCACGCCGCATCGCAAACTGCGGAGCGCAGACGTGGCACGGGCACGCACGGGCACACACGCACGCACACGCAAGTCAGTGCAGCGCGGATGCAAGCTGCAGCACGCAGCCACCCAGCCGATGGATCGAGGTGCAGCCACCCGGCACGCACCGCCATCTTCAAGCCACTCGCTGCTGCAGCCGGGCGAGCACTGCTTCTCCAGCTCCGTGAGGCACGTGCCGCGGTCAAAGGCGCAGCGCGTCGTGTTGCACAGCAAGTCGCACGCCTCGTTGGCGAGCATCGCGGGCGCGCAGTCTGGGGCGCACGGCTCGCCGCTGGTCGAAAACGGATCCAGGGCATTCAGCACGCCGATGCGAAACGCCGTCTGCGAGTAGGCGGAGAGCCGCAAGTAGAGGAAGCACGGCACAGGGAGGACATCGCGACGTAGGAGCAGCTCTTCCAAACCGCCATCGCTGTTCAACGTCCAAGAGGGCTCCGCCGTCGCATTCTCGTCCAGCGAGATCACCACCCTCGGGTCACCCTTGAGCGGTAGCAGCACCACCTTGAGGTCGCTCGGCAGCGCGAGCCACAGCCGGAATAGGGAGCTGCCGCCCTCTTCGAGAGACCCTGGATGGAAGGTATCGAGCTTGAGCTCGATGGTGATGGCGGCGGCGGCGTGCACCAAGAGCGCGCCGAGCGCGAGCATATGCTTTTCGAGTGCCACGGTGTGAACCAGGCTAATGAGCTTGCTCGTTCGGGTGATGCAGGCGTGGGAGCGTTGTGCCGG
>ENA-UOXG01000179-UOXG01000179.1-mixed-culture-metagenome-genome-assembly--contig:-NODE-179-length-39932-cov-59.570078_pt1 | contig 39932 bp, 17 predicted proteins | sample MGYA00238159_ERZ761634 | MGnify/ENA primary metagenome ERZ761634 (study PRJEB28908, sample SAMN08776845) | mixed culture metagenome | isolation source: Freshwater growth medium | place: USA... | reverse complement strand
AAGGGGGTAGGGGAGGGATTAATATCTGGATTTGCACCCATTCCTCATACCCTGAATCTTCAAACAAAGTTACAATCTTCCCTTCATGTGCTAATTTCACGAACTGAGCCGTGATTTTACCCTCAACGGCGAAGGGCAAGGGGGTCGAGGAGGGGAGGGATTAACATCTGGATTTGCACACTCAATGACAAACCGGCCTGACACACACACGCGTATACGACACACACGCGTCAGCCTACCACGCGCCGACACGGCGCCGGGCAAATCATGACCTCCGGCTTGGGTCCCAAGGGTGTGAGCAGAAAGTGTCGCACCAAAACCCCATCGGCATCGCCCGACCCGCCACAGCCCCTCATCGCGCAACTGGTTGATTCAAACACATCAGTGCGGGTCGCGCACGCAGCCTGCGAGCAGGAGCACCGCGAGCGCGGTGAGGCCGGCGACGGCGGCCGCGGGTGCCCAGAGATCGTACGCGCACGGCATCGTGGGCTCGCCGAAGAGTCGTGAGCAGTTGAGAGCGTAGCCGAGGTGCATGAGTACCTCCTCGCCGCCGATGTCGTATGGCTTCTTGATGCCCGGCGTGTCGGCATGCACGTGCACCGTCGTCTGGAGCAACTCGTCCGAGAGCAGCAGCTCGTGCCAGTAGTAGAGGGGCGAGAGGTACCGAGGGAGCGCGGCAGGTAGCAGCCCGTCGAGAGACGGGTGAGCGCTCGGCGGCGCGCCCGCACGTTTGGCGAGCGTGGGTAGGTTGAGGACGAATCCTGAGAAGAGGATGGCGCCGAGCAGCCCTGCCACCGCCACAAGGGTAGAGAGGGCGGACGAAGGGCAGACGATGCCGAGGCAAGCGACTCCGGCAGCAGCGACCAGGTTGAGGAGGCAAAGGGCGACCGCGAAGAGGGCAGCGTGCGCGGGCCCGGAAGGCCCCGCTGCCGAGAGACCAGCCATCGGGTACACGATCGACGCGCACAGCAGTGCTGGAAGCAGCCGCTGCAGCAAACCCTCGAAGATCGTCCTCGCGAGCACGTAGCTCGTAGCGCCGTAGCAGCCCGCAGCCCGCTCATTGAAGAACTGAAGACGCTCCGAGTGCCAGAGCGGTAGCGGCGCGAGCGAGGTGAGAAGGAAATAGAGCCCGACGAAGAATGCGAGCGCGAGCCTCGGCAGCACGCCGCGACCGAGCGTGTAGTCGAGTCTGTAGAAGACCATCCCGGCGCCAACGGCCATGAGTGCAGTCACCCCGAGCTGGAGCCAGAGGAGCAGCGGGTGGCGGAGCGAGTGGCGCGCCTGACGCGTGCAGAGCCACCGAAGCTCCGTGCATATGCTCACGCCGCGCGCGCGTGCACAACCCCAGCGTCCCGCGCGCCCGTCGTCCATGTCAGCGCCAGCGCGCATGGCCCAGCTCGGCGCCACTTGCTGTGAGGTCGCCAGTCGCGCGAGGCGCTCTCGGACTTGGGCGCTGCCGTCCGCGAGCGCTTCGAGGATGGCCTCGGCAGGGTGGGACGAGTAACGGGCGAGCTCGAGTCCATCGCCATCGAAGTGCGCGCACAGGCAGCAGCTGCCAGGAGCCGCGCCCGTTGCGCTGCTGCGGCCGAGCCATGCATCGGCGGTGGCATCGGCGGCGGCATCGGAGGGTAGGGCTGCGTCGCGATCCGACGGACCAGCGTGACTGTGGGTACTCAGAGTGTGGAGCGGTGCTGCGGGGGCGTAGCGCGGGCCGCAGTAGAGGAGCACGCCTCCCTTATCGAGTACGACGACACCGCTCAGGCTCTCTAGGAACCTGTACGTGGGCTGGTGCACCGTCATCAGGATGGTGGGGCATCTCGTGGGACCGAGATCGCATCTCGTGGGGCCGGGCGCGGTCACGTCGGCGGATAGAGTCGGAGGGGATGCCAGCAGCAGCGGCGTGGAGTGGGCGGCCGCGCCGTCGCGCAGGCCGTCGAGATCGTTGATGGCAGCGGAGCCGGACACGGCGCACTCACTCTCCGAATCGCAGATGGCGTGGGCGGCGTGGGCATGGCTGGACCGGGGGGCGGTTTGGGTGTGGCTCGTGGGGCAGAGGGCGACGAGGGCGCTCGAGAGGAGGGCTGCATTCGCCGAGTCGAGCCCCGTGAGCGGCTCGTCCAGTAGCAGCATCGACGTGGCTCCCACTGCCAGGGCCATCAGCTCCGTCGCCACCGACACCCGCCGCCGCTCGCCCCCAGACAACCCACGCACGTAGCCGCCGTTACCGTCGCCGATGAGGCGATCCGCGCACTTGGAGAGCTGGAGCGCCTCCATGGTGTGGCGCACAAGCTGCACGCGCGCCTCGCCGCCCAGCCACGGTAGCCGCAGCGCCGCATGGAAGTGCAGGTGCTCGGCCACCGTCGAGGTTGCGGGCAGCACGTCGTCCTGCGTCACATACCCGATGCGCTCGCGTCGCGCGCGCGCGCTCGCGCGCCGACCATTGAGCCGGACGGCGCCCGCGCTCGTGCCACGCTCCTTGCGCCCCGCCAGCAGACCGAGCAGCGTCGACTTGCCTGCGCCACTCGGGCCGATCATCGCCCACAACCCCGGCCGAATGCAGCCCGACGACGGCCGCAGCACCTGGAGCGCGCCGGCGCTGTAGCTCAGCCCCTCCCAGCTAAACTCGTGCAGCGGCTCGGGAAGCGTCACCTGTTTAGATGGCGGTGCAGAGCGCGCTGCACATGGATAGCGCAGCGCCTCGAAGCTTCTGGTGCCCTGAAGCACAGCCGTCCTCGACGGCTCAGCAACAACCGCCCGCCGCAGCAGAGGAGCGGCCTGCCGCGTGGAGAGCCACAATAAAAACGCGAGCAGCACTCCGGCGCCGAGAGCGCCCCAGAGGATGCTGTAGGCGACGCACTCGGTCGCGTCGCACAGGATGGAGGCCATATGGTGAGTTCTTTTGTTGTGCCCTGGTTCTAGAACACGCGGGGTCGCGTCACCGGGCGTGGCCTAGTATGATGCGTGAACCCTGGTGAAACGTGTGAATGTGTGTCCCGACTCCCCCGGTGTCTTCTGCCCGTTTCGAAATTTTCACAAAGAACGGTTTCTTACTTCCGCGAGGAATCGGATTTGGGATTTGCGTCCAGATTGTGCCACCAAAAAGCAAATTCTGCGAGTCGACCCGGACGCGCATCCACTGAGACGCCGCCGTCGTGCCCACGAAGCACCCTCACGTATCGAGGTACGTGACACAACGTGACCAGCTTGCACCCCAATCACATCAAAATGTCATCGCCGCCGCCTCCCTCATCGCCGCCGCTGCCGCCGCTCCCGCCAGACATCCCGATGCTGATCGGGATGCCTATCGGCGTTGCCTTGTCGATCATGCTTTGCCTTGTCTTCGCTGGGTATTGCTGCTACCTCAAAGTCGGGCCCAAGGGCGAGGGCAAGGGCGAGGGCAAGGGCAAGGGCAAGGGCAGCAAAGACGGCCAAGCACCTGTCTTTCTCCCCAAGAAGCCATCATCATCTGCTGTGACCAATTCATCCACCTTCGCCGTCGAAGACGGCCTCAAAATCAGCGCCGCCGCTGAGGCTGCGGCCGCGGAGGCTGCCCTCGCCGCCACGGCTGCGGCAGAGGCGGATGCAGAGCGTCTCCGTGAGCTCGCTGAGCGTGAGCAGCGCGAGAAAGCCGTGAACCCAGATGCCAACAACGAGGAGGCGAGCGGCTGGCTCTCCACATTCAGGATGTTTGTGGCTGAGAAGACCTCTCCGCACGGTAGACGGGCGGCTGACGAGCTTGAGGCTGGTGGCAGGGACAGCACCTACCGCGCCCCTCTGCCTGGATTTGTTGAAGGCTTCTTCTCAATCTTCAGCCCCACGCAGGAGCCCGCGGCATCTGCTTTGTCGGCGACGCCTGCATCGATTTCGCCGCCGTTTGCATCGTTGTCGCCGCCCGACGGGAATGCGGTGCGTGCACGCATGAGGGCGCGGAGGCAGGCGACGCTCGGCGGTTCATCCATGGCAATAGACGAGTCGTCCGAGTACTCATCTCCCGAGGCAGAGACGGCGCAAGCGACTCGGCCTCGGCTCTCGGAGGTTGACGTCAACGACAAGGCTGTCAATGCTTAGGGCTCGAGAGTCGGGGCTTCTCGTCAGAGGCCGTGGATGCTGCCTGGACGATACCCAAGAGTGGCGGCTTCTGATTGGGCCGCCGCTCCCGATGCCCTATCATCGAGGCCGATGGGCCCGATACCACGTGACGGCCAGCACAACGCATGCTAGATCGTGTGGTGTCTGAGGGAGTGTGTATGCTTGCCACATACATGCGAGGAGACAGGAGTTGAGCCTCCTGCCATCCGGTGTGTGCCCCTGAGCTCTGTGTTCGACCGCGAAAGCGGACCTCAGCGGTGGAATCTGGTCCGCCGCCGCGTTAGACGACGGCCGCGTGGTCGCTTGGAGCCCTCCGATGATCGTCACTGCGCTGCGCCTCCGCTCCCAGTCCTTGTGTGTTGGCAAGAGTGTCGCGTTGTAGGGTACGCGTGGCTGATTGTTGCGTTGCTGTGTGCGCGTTGGGGCGTTTTCAGCGGACCGCGGACCGAGACCGCGTGGGAGGATACCAGATCTCGAGCCCACCATGAATGCAAATAAACCGGGTAACAGATCTGTGTGTAAAAGGAACGGCCGCATTCCAGAGAATCCAGACGTGAGAACGGTCTCACATCGTCACATGCCGCAGCGGCGCAGGGCGAAATACCGGTCCCGTCCTCGGAACACCGCGATCCACCCCCCACCCAGCGCGAGCCTGCCCATCTCTCAGCGCTTCAGGCTCGCCGCAGCCTCGAGCAGCCGCGCGGGATGCATGCCCATCACCCAAGCGGACGCGCTCAGATTGACGAGGAGCACGCGCACCATGCCCGCGAGAGAGTTGAGCCGGCCGGCTGGCACGAGGCGCGCGACGGCCTTCTTGGCCGCCGCACTCAGACCGGTGCGCAGCATGCCAAGCACAAGAAGGCCGGTGACGAGCTGCGTCATGACGGTGGCCGCGAGCACCGCCGGGATGGAGCCGCCGGGAGCACGGAGCGAGGCCACGAAGGCGGCACGCGGCGCGTCGTCGCGGGCAAGGGCGCATGCAAACACGAGACCCAGGTGGACACCGGCAAATGAGACAGTCTCCTCGAACGTGCTGCCGCGTTTATCGGGGAACACGGCGAGCAGAGCGAGCAGAGCGCTCGCATAGAGAGCGAGCGGGCCCACGCCGGCCCCGCCGCCGGTGCCGCCCGTGCTTGCGAGCGACACTGCAGCGTCCGAAAGGAGGCCAAGCGGCTCGAAGGCGCCGAACGCGAGGAGAGCGCCCACGAGCAAGCCGCCGAGCACGTCCGCGAGCGAGTGCACGCCCATGTACAGCCGCGAGAGGCCCACATGCGCCGTGTGCACCAGCACGAAGGCTTGTCGGCCCAGCCCGGGGCTCAGCAGGGCGCGGCCGAATATGGTGCCCAGAAGCAGCGCGTGCGCCGAATGGGTGGACGGGAAGCCATACTGCTCTGCGATGCGCTCGTGCTCCTGCCGTGCCTTCTCGCTCACCGTAGAGCCTTTGCCCACGTGCAGCTTGAGCGGCGGGCGCGGCAGCCTCATCTGCGTCTTCGCGGCATTGGAGAGGTAGCACCCGATGAAAGCGCCGAGGCTGAGGTGCCGAGCTGTGGCGCCCGCATCATCGAGGAACCACGCTGTCGCTGGGAGCAGCAGCACGTACTGAATCTCGTTGCCGAGGAACGGAAAGGCGGAGAACCAAATGTCCGCGGCCTTGCAGCGAAGCACCTGCTGGACTCGCTCCACCGAGTCCCACCGGACGCGCGCGGCAAGCCACGAACGCAGCCTGTTTGCGCTCGGCGGGTGGGCCAGGAGAGCGGCCGCAGCGGTGATCAACGCCACGCAGATGTACGTCGCTGGGGTGAGGCTGGCGCCGCTCGCCATGTGCGCGAGGAATCCAGACGGCGCCGGCGCCGCCGGCAGCTGGGCGGCGGTGGCAGCGTGCCCTGCTCCCATGCAGCGCTACAAGGGTCGACGCGAGGGACGCGTGGTGCTCAGAGAAGTTATTTAGAAATGCTCGTATGCACATAGAGCGGACAAACTTCGCCACAAGCACGGTGCACTGTGTTCACGAGCAGCTGAGCCGCGGCGCTCGCAATGGCTGCCGTGAGCGACGCGAAGTTGGAAACGCTGTTTGCCGACCTGCTGGCACTCGAGCGATGCACCGACGCAGACTACGACCGCGCCACCGACGCGATCGCGAGCGGCGCCAAGACCGAGGCTGAGCTGATGTCAGAGTGGGCCCCGATGGGCCTCGAGATCGGCACCGTGGTCAAGATCAAGAATCTGAAGAGCCGACCTGAGCTGAATGGGTGCGAGGCCACGGTGATAGACTTCAGGATCGCGAACAGACGATACGGCCTCCAGCTCTCTGGCGGCGAGGGCGAGAAGATCGCCGTGAAGCCCGACAGCATCGAGGAGGTCGGTGGCATGGATGCTGTGTCTGTGCTGGCAGGGCGGTTGGGGGCGGACGTGGCGGGGATCGTGGGCGGCTTCATGACGTGCACGCGCTGCCTGGAGCCGTGCGTGCCTGGCAGCAAGTGCCGGGTGCCGCACCCCACACATCTGAGGACCGAGCTCGGGATGATGAGCGGCCCCGACGGCATGCGCTCGTCGTTTGGCTGCAACGCGTGCGAGCAGCAGTACGTGAGGGTGACGCCATGGGAGCGCACGCCCGACGGGAAGCTCGCGCCCGCTGAGCCTCGGTTCGAAGGCTCTCAGTGGTGCTTCGCCGGCGTGCATACGACTGCGCCCATGCCCGCCTCTGACCGTCGGCGCGTCTATGCGCACACCGTGGCGCTCGTGGCGAGCGCGACGCTGCAGCAGGAGATCGACGCTCTGCCTGCCGACGTGCAGACGCTCACGATCACCTCGGGGAGCGGCTTCTATGACGAGAGCCTCAACGCAATCACCCTCGAGCGCCACCTGCCCGAGCTGCGCGAGCTGCAGCTCGTCGACGTCTCCTTCGCCAAGATCGTGCTCAACTCGGCGCTGACCCCCTCAGTGCAGAGCCTGCGCATGCAGAACGTGCCCGACGAGTGCGACCTGACAATCGAGCTGCCGAATCTCAAGAGTGTCTCGATCCACTTCCTCGGAGACTGCGACGAGGTCATCAACACGATGCTCGAGCACGCGACGTCGCTCGAGAGATTTGACTCGTACAAGCTCTGGGTGGGCGAGCTGCACTTTGCGTCGAATGAGCTCGTCGAGGTCGACTTGCATCGGTCCGACTCGCTCGAGACGCTCACGCTGTACGCGCCCAACTTGCGCCGGCTCGGACTGCAGGCGTGCTACGGCCTCAACCGCCTCACCTTTCGTACGTCCCACCCGACACTTTCGTCGGGACTGCCTGCGAACGGCACGCCACCGCCGCTCGAGGTGAACACAACCAACGCGAACCTGGGCCGGCATGCCCGCCGTGCGCTGCTTGAGCACCCTTCGGTCGTGCAGAGTCGACGGCGGCACGAGGGGATGCCGACGGAGGCCATGTTTGCGGGCATGGGATCGAGAGATGATGATGAGGAGGACGACGATGATGACGAGGACGAGGACGAGGGCGACGAGGACGAATACGAATACGGCGAGGACGACGAGGATGGCGATGACGACGACGGTGGCGATGACGTCGAGGACGGCTTTGGCGCAGGTGAAGGGCCCGCTGCGCTGATGCAGATGCTCGCAGCCATGCAGGCCCGAGGCGAACTGCCCGCCGGAGGTGCCGGCCTCGAGCAGATGATGCAAGCCATGATGATGCAAGGCATGTTGGGCGATGAGGACGAGGACGGCGAGGACGGCGAGGACGACGAGGACGACGAGGATGACGACGACGACGACGACGACGGCTGCCGGATCGAGGAGATTGAAAATGGTGAGAACCCTCCCCCCCTCGAAGAGAGCCGTATCGAAGAGATCGGCGAGCCTCATTAGCCACGCTGAGACACGGGGCTCGGGGTTTCGACCACGAAGGGGTCGTTGGCCGCCTTCGACGCCCAACCAGATGAAGGCCGGCAAGCAAGCAAGCACATAACTGACTGACCGACTGACTGATGGCGAGCACCCTTTGCTGAAAAGTGTAAACTGTGCTAGAATTGAGTTTTGCTGTTTTGGTGTATAAATGAAGTGCGATCTCGGCGTCGCACGATACGCGATTCACAAAGAAATGGTAGCTGGCCTCCTCGAACAGCGCCGCATGCTTGCCAGGTGCCTGGCAGGGGTTCTTCGCCTGAGGCGCTGCGCTGCCCGCCGGTGCTATCGCACGATCTGACGATCTGCGCGCGCGCTCGATTCGCCTGTCGTGCAGCTCGCTCTCTCCGCTGCCTCGCTTTCGTTCAACGCGCCTGTGATCGCGCCGGTCCGCGCCTCGCGCGCGTCCGTCAGCATGAAGGTCGAGGACCTCGTGGGCGGCATCAACGATCCGATCTTCGGTGGCACGCCGGAGGGCAAGATCTTTGACCCGCTCGGCCTCGGCCAGGATGAGGCCGCCCTCTACCGCCGCCGCGTTGTGGAGATCAAGCATGGTCGCATTTGCATGGTCGCCTTCCTTGGCATGACCGTGGGCCCGGCTGACCTGGTCAAGCCGACGCATGCCCTGCTCTCTCCGTCGGCTGACCTCCACTTCGACGACATCCCGGGTGGCATCGCCGCTATCGGTGCCGTGCCTGCCGCCGGCTGGTTCCAGATCATTGCGCTCGTTGGCCTGCACGAAGTGACCATCGCCAAGCAGGACTACACCAAGGCGCCCGGCGAGATCCCGACCTTCCTCGGCTTCAAGCCCGAGGATCCGGCCGAGTTCAAGTCCAAGCAGCTGAAGGAGCTCAAGAACGGCCGGCTCGCGATGATTGCGGTGCTGGGTGAGCTCATGGCGCAGCAGGTCTCGGGCATGGGCACCTACGAGCAGCTGGGCGCGATTGTGAACTCGCTCCCTATCCCCCTGTAGACGCGACGCAGGTCGACTCATGCGCAGGGCGGCGGTTCCAGGGGCGCCGGGGTCGCCGGGCGGTGGCGTTATTCCCCCTCCCCGGCGGCGCCTCGTAGTCGCGCGTACTAACCTCGGTCCCGCCCCTGACCCAGAGTGTTCTCAATCTGATCTCTGTCCGGCCCCGCGGCATGTGGAGAGATGTGTGGCGTTGCAGTGCTAGAGGACATGATGTATCGCGTGTATTCATGATACAGAAAACACAAAGCATTGTACGCGGCACCACGGCGGAATAAGGTCCGCTGCCGTCTGCGCGGTGCACTAAGCTCTGTGTGGCGGTGACCGGTGTGGGGGATACGCGTACACCGACGCGTCACCCACACCGCGTCCGAACTGGGACAGAGTTCCGAATTGTTGATTGTACTTTGTTCAGCAGAGCTGCCGTCAAGCTCAGCCCTCGTCGAAGATTTAAGTTAGTGTCGTGAGGCTCTTCTGTCTTCACGTCAACGGAGGAGCATCGAGCGATGAGGAGGGTGCGAGCAGGCGCCGAGTGGCCACCACAGATAGGGTGGCCCGCCGGCGGTCAGAGGTCCGTCCCGGGTGCGCACGCACGCGTTCAGACCTCGCACTCCTGGCAGCGGCCCTGGAAGTGGCTCTCATGGCCATTGTCGAGAACTACGGAGTGGAGCACATTGCGCAGCCGGTCCTCGACATAGACGCCAGGCAGCGCCTCGCCTGGGCGCGTGACGAGTTTGACGCAGACGCCGTCCTGCCGGAGCGTGTTGCTCGCCATGTGATTGACATGGTCCTCGAGCAGCTTGTCGTTGTCCTTGTAGTCGATGGCGGTGCACACGTGCGCCATCACCTCGTTGGGCGCCAGCTGGCAGTCGGCGATGTACGCGTCGACCGAGTCGTAGAGGAGCACCTGGAGGTCGACCGTTGGCTCCGAGGCGAACCACTGGACGAATTGGAAGATGGCCTCGTTATAGAGCACAAAGGAGATCGCGTTGTTGACCGCGTTCGACGCAGTCGAGTCGAGCGTCTCCTTGGTCGTGCCCGGCGCCGAGTACGCGGGCGCCGGCCGGATCATGTCAGGATGCAGCTCCTGGGTGGGCTGGCAATAGATGCGGCAGCAGCCGTCGCGCGCGAGGTACTTCTGCTTCCAGGGCACGTAGGCGGTGTCGACGAGAACGAGGCGCAGCAGCCGGTAGCCCTCCTGCACGAGCTTGGCCACGTGCGTAAACTCCTGGAAGAGGAGCCCCGAGCCGAAGGAGGAGATGATGAGTGGCTGGCCTGTGCGTGGCGGGAAGCGCTGCACGGCCTGCTGCGTCACGAGGTTCATGGCGACCTCGCGCCGCTTTGGGTAGCGGAAGCGCCAAAACTCGCATCGGTCGCCATCGCACTCGCGAAGGTGCGAGATCGGGTTGTGGAAGAACCACTCACGGTAGAGCTGCGCGCCGCGCCCGCGCACGTCGGCGAGCTTCTGCTTCGCCTCCGAATGCAGCTTCTTGAGCGCGTGGTCATTCGGGTCCTGTAGCTCCGAGAGGCGCTGCGCGATGAGCTGGTGAGCGTGCAGGTCGAGCGCCTGCAGCAAGCTCTTCTGGAGCGCGACGCTCGTGCCCAGGTAGCAGTAGTGCTTGAACTCGTCCTTGCGCGCCACCATCTGGATACCGCGGCGCCACTGCGCCGAGCGCGCCGTGACACTGCCGAGCTCGACGAGCACGGCGCGCACGCCCGCGCGCAGCGTGAGCTCGAGCGGGTGGGTCTGCTGGTTGCGCTTGAGCAGCGCGTCCATCGTGGTCACCGAGTTGGCCCGCGCCGCGATCAGGTTGAACACGGTCAGCCGGCCGTCAGGCTCGTCCAGCGACGCGTCGAGCGGCCGCCAATGCGCGAGCAGCCCGCGCTGGAGCAGGTTGGCCCCGCTCTTCGGCTGCGTGTGCGCAAAGGCGTGGACGACCTCGTCGGCCGAGAGGGCGCGGTTCCATATCCGCGCCTCCGAGATGTAACCGTCGAAGTGGTTCTCAATCGACGTGCGCCCAAACTCGGCGCCGATGAGCACGGGCGTCACCTGGTCTGTAAACTGCGCGCCACTCTTTGCCGAGGTGGCGAGGCGTCGGTCGACGTAGAGGCGCATCGTGTGGCCGTCAAACGTGGCGTGGAGCTCGTGCCACTCGTTGGCGGTGACCGCCGTCGGCGCGACCAGGTCCCACGGCTCCACCTCGCGATGGAAAAAGGGGCGTAGCTGCGCATCGAGCCCGAGCCGAAACTCGCCGCGCAGGCCCGCATGGAACTTAGAGAGCAAGATCATCGGGCGTGCAGTGGCGGCGGCGGCCGCGTCGCGTGAGGAGCCGGCAGCGCCGCCCGTCGGCGGCGCGGCCGCGCGTGCGGCCGTCGGCAGCGGGCAGAACTGCACCGCCAGCGTGAAGACCGCTGTGCCGCCGAATGAGAGGCGCGAGGCTGAGCCGGTCACATGCATGTACACGCCCTCCTTGCCACCGAAGAGGGGGCCCATGTGGTTGCCCGGCACGGGCTTGGCCGGGCGTGGGAGGGCCTCGCCGCCCGAGGCGAGCCAGCCGCGCCACCGGTCGAGCAGCGGCGTACCCTCGCGCAGGTACACGCCGTGGAACTGCTGCTCGCCCGCGAGGCGCACCCCATTCCGGATCTTGGACTGAGCGTCGGCTCGCTGGTAGACGCACCAGTAGCCGATCAGATCCTTGGACAGGGTCTTGGAGGAGAGGGGGTTCGAGTTGGCGAGCGCCTTGACCTCGGACGCGTCGAGCGAGCGCTGCCACAGCGACACCTCCGAGATATACCCCTCGAAGTGGTGCGCCGAGGCGTAGCCGCATAGGTCGGCGCCAAGGAGCGTGGGCGAGGTCAGGTCCGTCTTCTGCGGGCCGCACGCGATGTGCGCGGCCTGCCGGCAGTCGATGTAGATTCGCATGAAGTGACCGTCGTACGTGCACACGATCGAGTGCCACTCATGCAGCGGGATCACGTCCGTCGTCGTCACGATCCATGGCGACACCTCACGCTGGAAGATGACGTGCCGCTGCGCGTCGAGCCCAATGCGGTACTCGCCGCTCACGCAGCCGTTGAACTTGGAGAGGAGCACCTGATGGCCGTGCCACTGCGCGGGCCCCTGCTGGTGCCCTGGCGGCTCGATCGGCTCCGAGTTGGGCTCGCAGTAGAAGTGGATCTCGGTCGAGAAGCAGGACGACTCACCGAACGAGAGCTGCGCATGGGCGAGAGCATGACGGGTGGTGAGTGGAGGCGAGGAGGTGAGGAGGGGAGAGGCGCGCTCGGTTGCACAGCGACGCCAGCAGGCGCAGCAGCAGCAGGCGCGCCAGGCCAGTGGCTGGCTGCAGATGAGCCGTTGCACAGGCGGTGCGAGAGGCAGGTGGCGCACCGCCCCCTCGCTGCCCTCGAGGAAAACGTGCTTCGTCGCGTCGAAGTGACACAGCTCCAGCGCCCGCTTGTTGCTGGCGTGGATCATGGTGGCGCTGCGGGGACGACCGAGCCCGTTGGGCACCGGCGGCGATGACCGATAGCCTCCTTTGTAGGTTAGAGGTACAAGCCGCAGCAGAAGTCCGCACGAGACAAACCTGTGATATGATATGATGACGTGCTTAGATGTGAATGTGGCGAGTGTGATTAGTGCGTTCACTTGCGCGTTTGTTTTTCTGTGAAGAGCTTCGGGAGGATGCGTCGCCTCTTCTCCGCTCTGACGAGCTCGCGCCGCCTGCCGTGCATGGGAGTCGGCGGCAAAGCGGCGATGCTCCCCCGCCCGCCCGCACTCGTCGCCGCGCGTGCCCTGCTCAGCAGCAGAACCAGCGGCGCGGAGCCGCCGCTCGCCGAATCCTTTCCTGTGTCAGCGGCAACAGCTGTGGAAGCGGTTCGTGCGCCGCCGGAGGCCGCGTCGCGCTTCGCAATCATCGCCCTCGGCGGCGCGCAGTACAAGGTGGCTCCGGACGACCTGATCGTCGTAGAGAAGCTCGCGCTGCCCGTGGGCGCCGATCTGGCTGCGCGGCGCGTGCTCCTCGTAGGCGAGCGCAGCGGCACTGTCATCGGCTCGCCGCTCATCGAGGGCGCTGCGGTGCACGCGACCGTCGAGGAGCAGGGCTACGGCCCCAAGGTCATCATCTTCAAAAAGCGCAGGCGCAAGGGGTACCGCCGGTGGCGCGGCTACCGCGCGCGGCTCACGATGCTGCGCATCAACAGCATAGAGCTGCCCGAGAACCTCGAGAAGGGTCTCGCGGCGGCGGCGAAGGCGGCCGGCTGAGAGCATGGCGACGCGTGCGGGTGTGTGCAACGGAGGACAGAGAGTGCAGGGATGTTTTAGAACTGACACATGGGAAACCACACAAAAGTAAGCGTCGTTCTAGACGATTTCGATTAAACCATTGGATTAAACTCCCGGGCGACCACACAACTGAACCGTTACACGCAACCGCGGTGGATCTCGACAACTCATCTCGATCACGATCTGTAAATCAACAACGCAATGGGGAGATTGGGGACAATGCGATATGCGAAGATCTCCTCTGTGACCCCTGGGACCGCTGGGACGTGGAAGGTGTCTGTGCGCCCTCCACGGCCCGGGCGTCTTGCCGCGATGGCAAATAAAACGCAGTGAACGTGAACGATTTTCGGTAAACATGGGAAAGAGCTTGACGGCGTGCGTCCGCCTGAGTCGGACCGCGGGACCGGTGCCGGTCTTCATGGTTCATCCTTCTGGGTTCATCTGGGTGTGATCGTGTGAACCGTGTGAACCGTGTGAACCGTGTGCTGTTGGACGCAGGTGTGTGTGGCGACCGATCCCCTTCTTGGTGCCGCGTCGGCACGGTCGATTGACCCTCTAATTGTAGTGATGAGGGATGTAATTGCGCCTGCCCCCAACGGTCTTCTCTCACACTCGCGACTCGGATGCAGTTCGCGGGACGCCTCGCCAAGGTGACCGACGCCCTCTCGGCTTTCGGCGTGCCAGCCGCCGACGTGCGTTCGCTACTCTCCGAGCCGAGCTTCAACGGATTTCACGAGGTCGTGAGTCAACTCTGCAGCAACACCGGCTTCGGCCGCGGCCTGTACACGGCGGACGAGCGCCGAGGCGGCCAGCAGACCGCGGAGGCGCAGCGGCTGTATTGCGCCAAAATTATCGGGTTGGTGGGCGTCTCCATTGGGGACGCCCTCGAACCATCGCCGATTGTGGATGCCGTGCTGCAAGTGCCCAACGCGTCGGCGCGTCCGATGAGCGACTTTTTGCTCTCGCTTGCCAACGTGGCCGGCCGCGCGGCGGCAGAGGCGCCCAGCGCCCCTTCATCCGCGCGGTTAGCTCCGGAGGCGCCCAGCGCCCCTTCGTGCGCGCGACCTGCTACGTCCAGCTCGGGAAGCGCGTCTGCGCGGCGCACTTCGGCGGGTGGGGCTGCGGCGACCACTCTTGCTGGCGAGGGCAGCGCGTCGTGGCGATGTGTGCATTGTGGGCACGTACACGAGGAGAGCCTCCCATACTGCGAGATGTGCGCCAAGGTGCGCGGCGCGCCCAAAGGTGGCAGCGGCGCCGCGCGTGAGGGCCCGGTGCGCCTCGTGAACACAGCGATGGGCGAGCGTCCCTCCTCGGCCTCGAGCACGGGCTCGTTACGCAGCGACGGCGGGCGCGCGAGCGGCGGGCGCGCTCGCAACGGCACGAGCACGGGCTCCTCCGCCTCCGGCAGTAGCAGCGGAAGCGGCAGCAGCGGCAGTGCCAGCCGAGGGCGCGGCTTTGGCGGCGCGGGCGTCTACCGCGTGCCCGGGTACGGGCCCCCGGCCGCGGGTACACGCCGCCCTGCACGGCGGCCCGAGCCGGAGCCCGATCCGGATCGAGGACTCAAAGACGACGACGAGAACGACGAATTGTACGACGAGATGCTCGCCGGCCGGTGGAGCCGTTACAAGAGCGATCAGAAGAAGCGCGAGGAGGCGAGGCGCGAGGCGGAGGTGGCACACGAGCGGCGGCGCGCCGAGGCCAACGCGGAGAAGGAGCGGCTCCGAAAGGGATCCGCGCCGCCGACGAGCGCGGCGCAGTCTGCGGCCGCGGCGGCATCGGACGACGCCGCCTGGGAGCGCTTCGTCGGCTCGGGCTCTGATTCGCCCATCAGCGTGGTGGACGTGCCGTGGCCCACCCTGCAGGCGGGCGCTCTCGGCCTCGACCCGGCGACAGCAAGTGCGGCGGAGCGCAAGCAAGCGTTCCGCGCCAAGTCGCTGCGCTGGCACCCAGACAAGTTTGTACAGGTCTTTGGCAGCCGCCTCGATCCCGAGGAGCGCGAGGCCATCCTCCGGCGCGTCACCGAGGTCTCTCAGGAGATCAACGCGCTCTACCAAGCTGCCGAGGAGGGCGCGCGCTAGAGCGGCTGTGGAGACGACGCGGTCCTGGATAAGTACAGATTAACGTACGGAACGGCAGCCGGTGCATTGGGCTTCGGGTCGTACTACGTTCGTTAGCATGAACTCATTCTGTCATTCTTCCCCTCACGTTAGTTTGAAACCAATTGTTTGAAACTTAAGTTTGAAATTAGGGCACCGCCGGGTGAGGCGTGAGCGGAACGGAAGATTCTAGATTGCTTGCGCTGATTTTCTAACGAATCGAGTATCCGGTTTGAATTTAGCCTAGGCTGCTAGAATCACTCCGCCGTGAGGACCGCTCCGGGCCACTCATCTGACAGCACATTCCACACACGATCCTTCCATACTGGGAGTCCTTTCCTAATACGGTAATAGGGATCCGTGTAGTGAGTCGGGTACGGTCTACCCCGTAGAGTGTATGGTATTCAACACCGGTCACCCCTCCGCTAGCGCACCGGACGATGCTCACCACGCCACGCGGTCGACCGCATCACGTCCAGATCCGGATTCCGGTTCGAATCCCTGTCGAATCCGCCAATCTCTGAGGTGGGCGGGGACGGGGGGAGGGTCGGCGGCGGGGCGTCGCCAGGCGGGCCCGTTTGGTGGTGTCCGTCACTGAGCAAGACCAGGCTGTCGACGGCGGCGACTTCCTCGGGCGAGCATGCCGCGGGGGGCTCAGTCGCCTGGCCGCTAGAGCTCCCTTGTGCTGACGTGGCTGCCGACGCCGCTGCCGAGCTTGCCTCGGCGAGCAAGCATGCTTCGATCTTATCGACCCATTGCTCGCAGGTGCGAACTTTGCAGCCGCAGGCGATGGCGGCGTGCGCGGGCGATGCGTGGGCGTGCGGTCTGCGGAGGTAGCGGCATGCCGCCGTCACGGCGGCGAGCGCGGACGGCCTGATGCTCCGTGTGCCTGTACGCTGGGCGATTAGGACGGCTAGGCGAGCCGCGTCTGCAGCCGTCGCATCGCTGTCGAGGGCGTTGTCGAGGAGGTCGAGGAGCTCGTCCATCGAGTACTGGGCGATGGGCATGTCACCAGTCATGGCGAGATTGTGCACGCCCCTCGATGTCGAGTGCATGCCGCCCATTGGTGCCTCGTCGTCCGACGCGTCGGAATCGTTGAGATTGATTGACGGAGGCGAGGGACGCTGAAAGGACTCCATCGAAAGGCGAAGGATTGTGCAGAATTCGAGAGAGGCGATTCGTCACGTCCTGATCCCTGATGAAACGTCCTCGGCGTTTGGGCTTACCGTTACCCGAACCTGGGTCATCGTTTCTCGCCTCCCTCTTCCCTCTCATAACCGCGTTAAGACCTTAACTTTGATTGGAATCCGCGTCCCGTCGTCCCGCCCCCTAACCCATCGAGCATCGTGACCGAATAAGGGACCCTTAGAGTGCGGCCCGTCAGGCGCGCATGCAGGCGCGCCGCGCCCTCTCCACTTGGCGTAAGCGCTAAATCGTAAATGTACCAATACGCCGCAATCCAAGTGCCCGCGTTACACGCGCCTGGACGTGGACCGTAGGGGCTACTATACTGTTATCCTCGCTGTCCGAGGTCTACATTCGGATCATCTTCACCGCGCGCTCACCGTCGCACTTGCCCCCCGCATCCGCGCGTCGCATTCCACGCGACTTTTTACTACCGTTGACGAGACCGTAGACGAGGTAAAGCCATCCTCGCGTACGGGGCACGCATCAGTCCACTAGAGGCCACGCCTCCAACGCCTCTTCGTCGGGGGCAGGCCGCGAGCGCAAACGCAGCCCCACTGACGGTCCACAAGCCGTCTCAACCGTGGCATCGGTCTCGGCCTCGGAGACAGCCTCGACCGCCGCCTCGACCGCCTCTTCGACCGCCGCCTCGGCTGCCGCCTGGGCAGCTGGCTCTGTCGCACGATGCCAGCCTGGCGGCAGCGGCTCCGCCGGTTGCGGTTGCGGCGGCGGCTGGGGTTGCGGCGGCGGCTGGGGTTGCGGCGGCTGGGGTTGCGGCGGCGGGTGTGGCGGCGGGGGCGGTGAAGCGCCTACATCGATGACGAGCTTCTCTGCTTGTTGCAGGAGGTGGGCGGATCGGCTCTTGACAGCTCGGTAAATGAAAGAGAAGGTACGCAACAGGCCGACGAGCACCACGAGGACGAGGAGGGACTCGTGTTGGGCGCGGCCAGGCCAGAGCATAGGGCCGAGGATGCCGAGGGAGAGGAAGCCGGAGACTCCGACGAGCGTGAGCGAGGCAAGGACGTAGCTCGCGTCGACACCGAGCCAGCTCGCGGGGGTGAGTAGCGAGGACGAGGGACCGACGAGCATTCCGAAGCTCTCGGGGCCGAGGGGGAGCATGTCGGGCAGCGACGCCCCGAACCACGTGCGGTCGACATACTGTACGAGCGCTGAGCCGAGCAGCAAGAGCGCGCCGAGTACGACGAAGGTGAGCAGGTGGAGGACGAGGGCGGAGCGCAGCACCGTCGCATAGAGCGCGCGACGGAACGAGTATCTGTAATGGCATGAGTCGCACTGCACATGCGAGAGAGGGTTGACGGAGACCTGGCGCCAGTGAGTGAGGCAGTCGAGGTGCACGAAGCGCATGCTACCGGAGCACAGGCAGGGCGACACGAGCAGACCCGCCTCGCGACCACCGAAGCAAATGCGACAGATGGGCTCCTCCTCCTCTGTCGGTTCGCACACGTCGCACGCCTCTCCAGCCGCCGCGCTGTGTCCATCGGCACCTCGAGCGCCTGCCGCCGGCTCGGCGGGTGGCGCCGGCTCCTGCCGAGCTGCCTCACGTACGGCATGGCGTCGGGTGGCGGCCTGCGCGAGCCGCTCCCCTTCCCTCTCGCGCCCGCGGAGGCGCGCCGCGAGATAGCACACAAAGGCGACATGCAGCCCGAGCCGCCAGCGCGTCGCGTCCTGTAGCCAGCGCGCCGCGCTCTCCGCCTCGCGCGCCACCGCCACTAGGGCCGCCTCAAGCGCGGGGGACACGGCCGTCCACAGCCTCGACGGCGTGGATACGGGCGGTACAGGTGCGTCGGAGGTCGACGCCGCCATCCCCGCCTCGGGAGATGGCTCGGCCTGTGCTGCGGCCGCGGCGGCAGCGATGAGCGTCACGCGGGCGCGCCCCTTCGTGTGCGCCTTCGCCTCGGCGGCGGCCTCGGCCTCGGCAATCATGGCGGAGGCCTCGGCCATGGCCTCAGCCATGGCGGCGTCAGCGAAAGCGTCCCGCATGCTCGCCGCCTTCGCCTCCACGGCCATGAGCACCGAGGGATGCTCCTGGGCAAGTGCACGCCAGTCCTCGAGCAGCTGATCGAGTGCGCTCAGCTGCACGAGGAGCCGTCGCGGGCGTGACAAGCGCTTACCAGGAGGCCCTGTCGCACCCGCGTCCCCCTTGCTCAGCACGCGCAAGAGGCGACGCAGCCGCTTCCGTACGCCACTCTCGAAGACCATGTGCGTCGCCGCCGCCACCTCCTCCTCTGACGCATCGAGTAACGTGACGCCTGCTGGCAAGCCCGCTTCGGCCGCCTTGGCCGCCGCATGTGCTCGTCGCGCCGTCTCGAGCCTCGAGCGCGCCTTTGCCGCCTCCTGTTCCGCTTGGTCTGCCTCGCGATTTGCCTCGAGCAGCTCAAACGCGAACCGCCGCCGCTCAAAGTCAGGCCGCTTGGGCAGTGCATGCACGCGCACGGTCCCCTCGGCGAGACGTAGCAGCTGGACCGCATGCAAGGCCGAGGTGACGGGTACCCCTTGCACTGCGAGCAGCTGCATGCCACGCTCCCACGTGCCCGAGCGTGCAGCCAACCCATCCTCCTCCACCGAACTCACCACCGCCGCCGCCGAGGCGTCGCCGTCGCGGGCGCCACCCTCGGCGGCGCCGTCTGGCTCGGCAGCGGCGTACGGGTCGTTTCGGAAGAGGGTGATGCCGAGGCGCACGCCGGCGCTCTCCTTCAACACGATCAGCTCGATCGCCTCTGCCTCTGCCGCCGCCTCCGCCGCGGCCTGTCGGCTCTCGTCGGCGTCGTCGGCCTCCACGAGCGCTTGCTCGTCGGCCTCCGCAAGCGCTTGTGCCGCCGCGTGCGCCTTGGCCGCCGCCTCGGCCTTGGCCGCGGCCTCGAGGGCGTGGGCCTCGGCCACAAGCATTTTGCTCGTAGCCAGCTCGAGCTCGCTCGCCAGCCGCGGGAAAGTGAATCGATGCGTCTCGCCGCGCCGCGTGCCCATCGGTGCTATGAATTCATGCTCGACTCCGTCGATGATCCACGCGAATGAGGTGCCGCCGCCCACGGGCATGGGAAGGTCGACGTAGCGAGTGGGGATCGATAGCCCGCCGTCGGCTCCACCGAGCCGCTGACCGATGAAGGCGAACTCGGCTTCGCTCCCAGCGAGGGCGCCCGCCGGTGCGGTGAAGGTGAGGCGCTGCCCATCGACGCGATGCTCGAAGCTCTGCCCGCCCCGCACCGGCAGAGAGATGGTCGCGTAGCGCACCTCCTCAACCACCGCCCCCTCGGCCGCCGCCGCCCCCTCGGCTACCTCCTCGGCTACCCGCGAAGCTGGAGCACCAGCGGGGCGGATGGCGGCGAGGAAGGCCCGCAGCTGACCAACGACGCGATCGTCGCCGCCGCCGTCGGAGGCGAGGGCGTCGTCCGCCTCCTCGTCCTCCTCGTCGTCCGCACCGTCGGCCTCCTCCTCTTCCTTCTCGCGCGCGGCAGCTCGCTCCGGCCGCTCCGCGTCTTCGCTCGCGTCCTCGTTGACGTCGGCGCCCTCGTCCGCCTCCTCGTCCGCCTCCAAGGGCCGCCCGCCGTCCCGGACGGCGCGCACCGCCTCGAGAGCGGCAAGCCCTAGCTCGAGCGCCTCGTCGAGGAGCAGAAAGGGCGTCGCCGAGAGCGCGCCGAGCACCGCGATCGTGCGCACGGGCGTGAGAGGGGTGTCCACGTGCCGCAACAGGTTGGCGCCCATGTACGCGAGAGGCAGGTGGATGAGCCCGATCGGAGGGACTGTGAGCATGATGCTCTTGAGCGCTCCGAGGGAGAGGGCGGCCACCGAGACGAGGAGCACGTGCAGCCCGGCGGGGCCGCTGCAGAGCGGTACCCACCAAAGCTTGCGCCAAGGCGCCACCCGCGCGGCCGCCGTCACACGCGAGCACACGAGGACGCCCTCGTCTGGGGCGTCGCACAGCGCGGCCGCGGCGAGCGCAAAGGGTGGGTACGCGGTGGCCGTGGTCACCGAGACCGAGTGGAGCGTGGTCAGGCGGGAGGTGCGCGCGCGGGATGACTTGTATTGCCAGTACTGCCCAAAAGCAAATGAGTATCCATGGAGCACGTGGATCTGGCGCGGCGTGAGTACCATGTCCGTGCGCAGAGCGAGCAGCTCCGAGCGCAGCGCCGCCGAGGGGCGCTCGCTCTGCGTCGCGGGCAGCGGCGCGCTGAAGCTGTCGTCGTGCGCGAGCACGAGGCTCGGCGGCCGGCGCAGGTGGTCTGAGCGCTTGCGCACGTGCGTGCCATCAGCGAGCTCCACAGTGTACCCGTACCGGCGAACGTCGCGCGCTGGGTGGGTGGCGACGATCGTGCCGGCGACCCAGCCACCCGCCCAGATGAGGGCCGCGTACCCGTGCTGCACCTGTACGCGCTCGCCCACCTCGAACTCGACCAGCGGCGGGAAGCCCTCGAAGAAGGCATCCTCCGACGTGAGCGCCTCCACGCCCTGCGTCGCGAGCGCCGCCAGCCGCGCCGGCGGCAGGTGCAGCGGTGAGGGCAGGTCGGAAAAGCTCACGTCGTGGAGTAGCATGGGTAGCGTCAGGCGTATCGGCTCGAGCTGCGGCGCGGTCGCGCACCAGCTGCTCGCATCCTCCTCCCAGCATACGTACCTGGTCCCGGACTCTGCCTCCGGTGCCGTTGGCGCTCCTCCGAGCGGCCCGACATTCGGCTTTGGCCTAAGGTGGAGCGTGCTGCCATTAACGACTATCTCGACCCCGTCGGGGAAGAGGCGCACCGCGTCGTCCAGGAGCGACGAAGCTCGCAGAGCCGCGATCGCCGGTCCGAGGCGCACCAGCAGGCTGAGCGTCGCCGGCAGCGACAGCACTGCGCAGACAGCACAGAGGTGCATGCACGCGCGGCCGATCGATGGCGCGAGAACGTCCTCGTGATCGTCGTAGAACGATGGACGCAGCGAGTGGCGTAGCGCGGCGCGCGCGCGCCGGACGCCGGCCATCTGAGATGAGCTGCGTCTTCTAGACGAGATTCCGCAGTTTCGTCGATATTTTGCGAAAACGGTTGCAAACTTCGTAACGCACCTAGACCTGTCGTGTTCCGGCGTTTGTTGTAGACATTGGCGCGTGAACGTCAACACGAAAAACGCGACAACCGTGCTACTGCACCCTCGCCGACTCCGGCAGTGTGAGTCTTATCATTCCTGTCAAGTTTCAGTTCAGTTCAGTTCCTTCGCGGTCCCCCCACGCTCACTCCACCACCTGTCAAGTTTGAGCGCGTCTGTCTGACGAGGTGGGCTTATGGGTCCTGGCAGCTGGGTCCTGGCCGAAGACCTCTGATTCGATTCCTGTCGTCGCTAGTAATGGCCGTACACCAGACCTTACAAGCAGAACTCAAAAAATGTCCTCGCCCGGACTCGCGTTTTCGCGTTACACCTCGCCCGGCGAGGTCGGTCGAGACCGACAAAGAGGCGCGGGCACCCCGTGCGCGCTAATAGCCCTACGCTTCGCACTGCGGCGGCGGGGTCAGCTCGCCATCGCGAACCCACGCCTCGTGCAGACGACTCATGGCCGCGTCCGCGCGCTGCGCCTCGGCCGCGGCCACGTCGGCGACCGAGCGGGCGGCACGGAGTGGCGCCTGCCAGCATGTCTCGAGCGTTGCGGCGTTGTGATAGTAGGAGCGCCCCTCCGCATCGGTCGCGCGATACCAGTTGGGCAGCAGTGGCGGGCCCGAGAGCGCTGCGGCCGCCGCGGCCGTCATCCCATCGGCGGCACGGACAGCAGCCTCGTCCTCGGCGGCGGCGGCGGCGAGGCGGCGTCGCTTGCGCTCCTCGCGGCGTGCGGCGGCGCGCGATCGTACCGTCGGGTCGGCTGGCGGGGCCTCGTCCGCCTCGGCCGGGCGCGCGTGCACGGCACGCCCAAGCTCATCGAGCTCCACCTCCGCGTGATCATCATCATCACGTGGACGGACGCGCGGCCGCGGTGGGCACCTCCAGCCGTTGGGCGCGCACGCGGCGCCCGTACGCTCGACCCACTCGAGCCAATCCGCCCAGTGCGAGGAGTGCACGAGCGTGTGCGGGTCGCCCACGACGACAAGGCCCCGCCGCGCACGCGTGAGCATCACATTCAGACGGCGCGCGTCGGCGACGAATCCGAGCGCCCGCCCACCCGAGCGCACGGCCGAGAAGAGAATAAGCTCCTTCTCGCGCCCCTGGAAGCCGTCCACCGAGAGGCACTCGACGAGCCTCCCTTCCGGCAGCCCGCGAAGCAACCCGCGGAGCAAGCGGACCTGCGCCGCGTACGGTGTGACCACCCCGATTTGGGCGGCGCTGAGCTCGCCAACTTGGAGGAAGGTTCGCACGAGGCCGAGCACCGTGCCGGCCTCGCCGCGGTTGACCTTGGATGTGCCGTACCCCTCGCCGCCGCCGCCCTCGCCCTCTTCGGGCGCGCTCGAGGGCACAAATGCCACATGGACGTTGGGGCGCGGCCATGCGAAGCCGCGGAGCTGCGGGCGTGCGGCCGCCATGCCCGCGCCCGAGACGACGCGCCCGCGGTAGAAGGCGTCCGAGGGGAAGGAGGCGAGCGACGGGTGCATCCGATGCTGCGTATCGAGCAGGTAGGCGGGCACGCCGGCCCGGAGCATCCGCTCGAATAACGAGATCTGCAGCCCGCGCGACGCGGCGACGTCGGAGACGACCGTTGGGCGCAGCTGCTGCTGATCTCCCACAAGGACGAGGTGGCGGCAGCCGAGGCTGATCGGCACGAGGCACGAGGGCTCCGTCGCCTGCGCCGTCTCATCGATGAGAACGGCCGCATATTGGAGACGGCCGACCGAGCCCTCGGCGCCCGCACCCACGCACGTGCACAGCACGACGTCCACGGCGGCGAGCACGGCCGCCACGCCGCCCGCCACGCCCGCGCCGCCGCCCGCCCCTGCCCCAGAGCCGAGCCGCTCGACAAGGTAAGGGTGGAGCGCGTCGCACACCGCCTCCGGCCGGCCGGCTCGTGCCACGCGTAGCCCGAGCCCGACAAGGGCGAGGCCCAGGTGGTCGACGGCGACGTTGGAGTCGGCACACGCGAGCACCGGCCGCACGCCGAGCTCGTTCACCCAGAGCGCGATCAGGCGCGACGCGAGCTGCGTCTTTCCGGTGCCCGGAGGGCCTTGGACGAGGGTGAGTCGGCGGGTGAGGCCAGCCTCGGCCGCGGCGCGCTGGCTCGCATTGAGCGCCGCACTCGCCTCAAGCTCAGCGAGCCGTGCGCGCGCGCCCTCGAGGGCCTCGGCCATACCCAGATTCGACGACGCGCCCGCCAGCTCGCGCAGCTCCGCATCGCTTTGCACGCCCTCACGCCCGCCCATGCCGTGAAGCAGCAGCGCCACCAGCGGCGTCAGCGCGCCTGCACGCCGGCAGAGGCGCACCGTGGCGTCGAGCATGCGCCTGTGCCCGATTAGGCCCGCCTCGAGCCCACTACCGGCGCCGCCGCTGCTGCTGCCACTGCTGACGCCGCCGCCGCCGCCGCCGGTGCTCGTGCTCGCACCGCCGCTCGCTATGAGCGCGGCCGCGGCTGCGGCCGCATCCGCGCAACCGCCTGGCCGGCAGACGACCTCGTGCAGCTCGAGGTTGAGCAGCGATGCCACGTGCGCAAAGTAGTTGTGCAGCCCGTCGTCCGAGAAGGTCAGCAGGTCGAGCGCCGTCTCCTCGAAGCGGGCGAGCTCGTCGGCGCTGACGCGGCGGAGGATGAAGAGGCGCACGAGGCGGCAGTAGTCATCCACCTCGAGGCCGCGCGCCTCGGCCATGTGCTCGAGCACATGCAGCGCGACTCTTGGTGAGCCGCGAGCAACACACAGCTCGAGCAGGCGCGTGCACACTGTCTGGTGCGGTGTGCGGCGGTACCGGCGAAGAAGATGTTCAAAGAGGTTCAGCGCGTCGTCGAGCGAGCCCGCATCAACGGCAGCGCGAAGTGAAGCCTCGACGTGCGGGACGCCGTGAAGAGGGGCCGGGAGGGAGCGACGCAGCGCCATTGCGTGACTGTGAATTAGGCTGTGAATTAGTATTCAGGATCGAGGAGGGACATAGGGTCTCCAGGTATAGTTGTGGGCCGGTTGTCTGAGCGCGCGCAGAGTCAACCGGACAGAGGGCGCCTGTGCGGGGATGTTTTCTATCTATCTTTCTTCGGAGCGTTCTTTCGTCACGACACGTCATGTTGTACCCGTGGGCGGCCCATCGCCACCCCAAAGGGCGAAAGCTCAGCAGGCAACGTCAAGGGCAGGTTTCGCTTCCTCACCCAGCGGCCCACAACTCCGGGCAAGTCGATGCGCTGATTGAGCGTGCCGGCGTGGCCAGCGCCCTCGACGAGGTGCACATCGCATATAGGGATGGTTCGTAGCAGTCGAGCCGCCTCCTTTGACGAAAGCAGCAGCGCGTCGGCGGTGCCAGCAATGACGAGCGTCGGCGTCTGGAGCGATGCCAGCTGCTTCTCGACGATGCTGCAGCCTTGCTCGAGCTGCGCCAGGCGGCCTCGCAGGAAGGCTGATGGCTTCGTCTCGGAAATGCTCGCCACGAGGCTCTCAAGGGCAAGCTCATAATAGGCCGCCAGCTCCGGGTCTTCGGCGCGCAGCTTCTCCATGCGCTTGTCGACGAGGATGTCGCGCACCGCAGACGAGAACAAGTTCGCATCGAACGTCTTGTACCCGACCTTGAGGAAGAGTGCGAGAGGAAAGAGCGCCTCAGGAATGCGGCCGTGGCGCATCCAGCGCACATCCGATTGGAGGTCGGGCATCACGCTGAGTGCCGTGGCTGGATTGACCAGGATGAGGCCGGACACCAACTCAGGATGCTGCATGGCCACGCCAGCGGCCACGACGCCGCCCATCGACTCGCCCATGACCACATTCCCGTGCTCCGTGCTGCCGTGCTCGCGCAAGTACGCAGCCACATCCTCCACGAGCGCCTCAAAGCTGGCTTCGCATGCCGACGGTTCGGCACACACCTCTTGAACTCGAACTCGAAACTGCTCGGCAAGCCTCGGAAATTGGGCAAACGGCGATGCGTTGGTGCCATCAAGGCCAGGGATATACACGAGCAGCGGCTGGGCGGCCAAGTCAGACGGCGGAGCGGACAGCTTCCAGCGTTGTAGCGGATCAAAGTAGCTGTGTATGGCGCCGGCACTTGCGGCGAGCCACATGAGGACGAACACCATGTGCTCAGGGCGACGCGGAGATTAACTCGTTTCAAGTCCAAGTCAAGTCAAGTCAAGTCAAGTCAAGTCAAGTCAAGTCAAGTTAGCACCTATGACGTGTTACCTCTCATGGAACCCTTCCGTCATCTCCGCCCACTCCCATCCACCACTGCTGGCCTCCGGAGCACATTCGATAGGCTTCCGTTCATACGCGATACGGTTGTCTGTAGTCTGTTGTTTACAATTGTATGTATAGACTTGACTTGACTACTTAAACGAAACTGACCACAAGACTCCAAAAGTATCGTGTCCACCTCTGGGACGGGTCGGCGGAGCGGGGGTTCACCAATGTGAATCTGAAAGCTCACGACGACGCTTTTGCAACCGAACGGGAGCGCGGCTCGTCAATTGCGCCGATCACGGAAGTTGGTGAGCGACTCCGACTGAGCGTCCAAGCGCGCGCAGTACAGACTTGAGTACAGATTACCCTTTACATTAGGAGTAGCGGGGCCTTTCAATATTTAACCCCTGCAAAGACCATGCAAAAGACCTTATCTTCGAGCAGCTTGCCGTACACTGCCTGTGCCCGCGAAGTCTGCTTCGTAAACGGCTGTCGCGCCTTGTCCGGAAGTGGGGTACCGGGCTTTTTCTCCTCGCCGAGCTCGCGCAGGCGCGCCTGAGTCAGCAGGCGACCCTGCAGCAGATCGCCCTCCGCCACGACCAAACGCTCCGTCAGCTCCGCGAGCTGCGCCTGCAGCTGGTGCTTGTGATGCTCCCCTTGCGCGAGCTGCTGCAGGGTCGCCTGCTGACTCAGGTGCGCCTGCGCGAGCTCGGCCTCCATCTTGGCGATCCGTCGCTGCAGGGCGAGATTCTGCAGCTGCTCGTAGTTCGTCTCGGGAGGGAGGTGGGGGAGTCCGTACCCGTGCTTCTCGACCTCTTCCAACGGAGCAGCGGGGGCCACGGGCGCAACGTGCGCGAGTGAGAGTTCGACACAATTGTGCTTCTCAATCTGTTCCAACGGAGCAGCGGGGGCCGCGGGCACGACGCGCTTCAGTGAAACTGAGACCTTGCCCGTCGCGTCGCGCTTCATGGAGACTGTGACGATTGGGCCAGCCGCCGGCTTTGGTGGCTCCGGCTGCTCGAAGCTCATCGACTCCGCCACGTCCGCGGAGACATGCGGCACAGCCGTCGGCAGGGGCGGATGCGGCAGCTGGGACGGGCGCGGTGGGAACATGGACTGAGATTCAAGCCGCCGCAGCGACTCCGGGCTCAACGTCTGGTCAAGCCATGCGAGCCGCTTGGGGATGAAGAGCGGAAGCAGCGGCGCCGACCCTTGCTGAGTAGCTTGACTTTCTCCTTGGGCATCGGCAGAACTCACGGTTCCTTGGTCCTTTCGGTGGCCTGGTCGGGGGGCAGCGTGCGCTGGCTGCTGGCTAAAGGACGGCGATGTGTATGTGCGGGTTGTGCCGGGTTCCTTGGTCCGCTGGCTTCGCATCCACGTCGACAGCTCCTCTGCAACGGCGAGCTCCTCGTTCATCGCGTGCTTGGCTTCCTCCACCCATGAGGTGGTCTCCGTGTACTGGCCGGAGAAGGCCTGCACGGACCGACGGCGAGTCGGCGATAAGGGTTGCATGAAGCAGCGCAAAGTCGGCCCGCGTTCGCTCCGTCGTTACCGCGGGGCTGCTGTGAAGGTCTCCATGAACTCCAGACGGGGGGTGGCGAGAGCTCAGGGGAGGGGGTGTCTCCACTGCACGGAGGAGCCATGGATTTCGCGCAAACTCTGCACTGGAAACTCTATGTGATAGTCGGCTGCGCCGGCGGTCTGTGCAACCTTGCCATGGCGAATGAGATGCGCGACAAGGGAATCGCGATCGCCAAGCAGGCGGTCGACGCTGACAACGCGGGCAACTACAAGGACGCGATCGAGAAGTATGGCAAGGCGACCGAGTACCTGATTACAGCGCTCAAGTCTGAAAAGAATCCGGTCACGCAGAAGACGATCCGCGATAAGTGCAACGAGTACCTCTCGCGCATGGACCAACTCAAAAAGGGGCAGGAGCCTAAGGCGGCCGCCGCTGGCAGCGGCGGCGGCAAAGGCAAGGAAGAGAGGAGCAATGACGTACCTGCGGAGCGGGGAGCTGCGTCCTGGGGCCGCCGCATGACTGAATTGGCGAATGCAGCAGCCCGACGCATAGGCAACGCTGCCGCTGACACTGCCTGGTCACACATCCTTACGTCACACCCAGGGCTGCTTGATCTGTTCAGTCGAGGTGATATGGGCCAGATCCAGCTGCTACGTGAACATCATGCAACGTTCGATAGCGCGATCAAGCGTTTCGGCATGCCTTCGGAGGCTGCGGTGGCAACAGCAGCGCGTCGGCTGCAGGCGCAGCAGTCCGCCGGGACGCGGTCGCGCGGAGACTTTTGGACGGCAGGCACGTGCCTGTATGGCGGCGAGTCCCTCGGGAGCAAAGAGGCGGCCGATATGGCGCGCGCGCTCTGCGACGTATCTGTCCTCGATCGGTTCGAGGCGGACGGCTACGTGCATCTCGAAGGAGTCGTGCCAGAGGCGCTCGTGGACGTGGCGAGGCGCGCCATCAACAAGGACCTTGGTAGCTCTCTCAAGGGCAGGGATGGGCTCCGCGGAGCAAAGTCCGGGCTCGAGTTGAGTCCCGAGGTCACCGACGTGTTCAATCGGAGTCTCTTGCCCTGGATCCTCGAGCACCTGCTGGGCGGCCCCCGGCCTCGGTCGGGCGGCGCTCAGGTCGCTCTCCGCTTTCCTGGCGACTTTTGCAAGGCAGGGACGTTTGAGCCTCCTCCTGCGCAACTGCACGCGAGCTACTGGCACATTGACGGCCTAGCAACGCGTGACAATCCCGAGCAGAGCCATTTCGGGACCATTCACAACTTCAGCGTCCTGTGCGGCGTCCTGCTTGCTGACGTGCCGAATCCGAATGGTGGCGAGCTCATGGCCTTCCCGGGCTCGCATGCGGCGCTCGCCTCCCATTTTCGCACGCACGGCCTGCAGCGCCTCTACGAGCTCGGCACCCTCGGGCTGCCCAACGGCCCGCAGACCGCTCGAATCTTCCCTCGGCCACCCCATCACTGCGTCGGCCGAAAAGGGGATGTCTTTCTCCTCAACTACCTGACGGCCCACACGATCGCGCCCAATGCGAGTGCGGACGTGCGCTACGCCCTGTACTTCCGCATCCACTCGGCGGCCTTTGGACCAACCCCATGGAAGACGCACCGGCCGGAGCCCATGCTCGATCCCTGGTGCGACTGGGCGTTTGTGCTCGCACGGCGCGAGCAGGCGCAGCGCGCTAGTGCTAGAGGTTCGGTGTCACCTCCTCCTCCACCACCACCTCAATCATCGCGAGCACCACCGCCGCCACCATCATCACGAGCACCACCACCGCCGCCGCCGCCGCCGCCGTCCTTACGACCAGCTCCTCCTCCTCCGCCGCCGCCGCCGCCGCGAGAGGCGCCTTCGGGGTCGCGGCCGGCGGCGGTCGCAGCTGCGGCGACGGTGGCTGGCACTGCTGGCGATGCGCATGACTTCGAGTCGGAGCTTGCCCTCGCCCTGGAAGTTAGCCGTATGATGACTCCATCCGGGACCGATCAAGGGGATCACCTCTCTGTCACGAATTACGACTCGCTGATCCCCAATTATGATGAGGCCCAGCTCGCGCTCGCAATCGAGCGCAGCCGGCACGACATGTGACGGACCTGTGCTCCAGTCGTCAGAGAGAGAGAGACCGTGGAAGGTGACCTATTTCTGGTAGTGACTGTGAGCACAGCGCCAGAAATTGGCAAGAGCATTGCGAATCGAGCATTCGGTTCGTCGTGAATCATAGTAGTATGTGATGGGTTTTGGTTCGGGGTACCGGGGCCCGGCGCCTTGTAAGCCGGGACGGCGCCCTTTTCCTGAACTTACGTTAAATAACGACACGCATCGTGTCTCTCGTACGGGCGGGTCGTGTAAGGTGTGTGTATTCTGAGCGGGCAGTACCATCGGTTGTCGCGTCTGTCGTGTTAACGTTCACACTTCAAGATGACAGGCACGACCTTTTCAACTGTGAGTTGGTGCGGGAGCAAGCCGGAGCGTGCACGTGCAGACGCGGCGCGGGCACTCGCTGTGCATCGCGCGGCCGCCATCGAAGCCGCCAATGCTGCTCGACTCTCGAACGCGGCGGACGCCCGCTATCGTGCCCTCGATTCGCACGCCCATCGTGTCTCGGACTTCACGTATTTCGCCGCCCAACATGTCTCCGGTATTATTCTCGACAGCCAACGTGCAGCGGTTCGATCACATCGGGCTCAGAAAGCGGCCGCGGCGGCGAGGGCGGCGGCGACGCCGCGCCTCACCCCTGCGGAACGCCGGGTGCTCACGGTCCAGCGTAAGCGTCGGCGGCGGGAGGAGCAGGAGGCGGACTCGACCGTCCAGTTTCTCCTCGCTAAACGACGCCTCGATGCGTGCCCGGGAGCCACTGACATGGTCGCTCGGGCTCGCGCTGCTGCGCGCAGGTGTCGCGCGAACGTCTTGAGCCTCGACGATCGACTGCGGGCGACCCGCCGATCGGCGATCGTGGCCAGCTACTTGGCTTTGCGACGCGCTAGCCATGCGGTGCAGGAGATCGTGCTGCGTATGCGCACGGCTGCGCGCGACATGCGAAGAGGGGTGCTTGCTCGGAGACTACAAGCCCCCCCCCCTCGAATAGGGTACGAGCGGCGAGTGCGGATTCGGCTCGCGGGGCTTACGCCGCCGCGGCGCTCGCGCGTGCGGCAGCTGTGGCTGCCGCGAACAGCGGTCCTATTGGTACCTCTGCTATACATTCGGGGGAAGGGGGGCATCGGACTGGCGCAGATGCTAGTCCGGCGCTCTCCCTTCCCCCACGATTTGCCGATTAACGGCTTGTGTTCACACGAGTTCTTTGTGTTAGCACGGGCTGTGTCGGCCACACCTCCGTCCATAGTGATAGTGGCTCTCGTGCTTGGGGGTCCGGAGCGTGTGCGCGCGCGCGCGCGCGTTGTGTTGAACTGCAGCAGCGCTCCGGCTCACAGCCGTTTCACACAGAGCTGTCAAGATGAGATCTTCGTGACATACTATGGCGACCGTTCCAAGTTCGAGGACAGATTAGTCTGTCAATCAGCTTACACTGCTTGCGGGTAACACCGCAGGCCACGCTCACACAGGCGGGCACAAGCAAGCCACGCGACACGCGTCGGAGACTCACAAATCCAGCGAACGCCTACCCCTCACGTTTCCCCACAGTAACGCTTCGCGTACCTACACACATACACACTGAGACACGGGGGAAGGCCATTCTCCATGTCACGTGAGTGTTCCAACTCACAGGAACTTAACTCACGGAACGCTCCCTCCTGGCCGAGCCAGGGTCTCATCCGACATCGTCGCTGCGCCTGGGAATCATACGCAGTTGGGGGGCATCTCACCCCGCTCGAACATGTCCGGTTCATACTCACGCTTTGCACAGCGCCTCTGCAAGGGCTTGCACCGCTTTCCCGAAACGGCTGCGATCCTTGATGGGCTCATTATACATCCACATGCGGAACTTGAGGAAAGTATCTTTGTCCACCGCCTTGGTGAAGATGTCCGCCATCATATCGTTGGTAGAAATGAGATGCACGGCAATCATTAGACGCAGGACCGCGTACTTAACCAGCATGGTCGTGCGCTCAAAGTAGCGCGAGCGGCTCGTCGTGCCATCCTTTCTGATTAGGTCATTCATAGCCGAGTTGTCTCCCAAAAGCATCGTCGGTCCTTTGACCATCCGCTTGACCCCCTCACACGCTCGTCTAACGAATAGTGTGTCACGGGTTGCCAGCGAGGCTTGGGCAGTCTCGGCTTCTGCTGTGCTTTGCGGGATCACCGTTTTGAACGCTTTGCTAGACCAGATCAGCGCAGCATTCGTTCGCATCACCACGTGGCCGCCGTAGGGCCGCGTCGACTTGCCCCACGAGCTGTCAGTGGAGGTGAAGAGACCGCGCGATTCTTCGAACCAGGGTGGCATGTCACTCAACCCCAAAGGGACACGGAGCTTGCCTCCGTACGTCAGTCCAAGTTCTTGGGTGGCGATAAGGTATCCAACCATGTGCATGACCGCATTGAGATGCGTCGCGGTCGGGCCCATTGAGAGACTCGCCAAGATAGAGTAAGCGTACATGCATTCGCATCGGACCATGACCGTGGGCCACCCGATCGATCCAAGGGCATTGAGGTACTCTGCCTTATCGATGGTGTTCCCATCCGTGCTGGGTTTGAACGCCTCGAATTCCTCCCTTTTCGCTTTGGACGCGGCATAGGGCAGATCGTTGAGAGTGAATTTTCCCTTGTATCGGACGGCAAGCTTCTGGGTATAGTTTCGCATAGTCACAGTAACAGTCCTCGCCTGTCTGTCGCGGGTGAGCTCGCAACCAGTGAACATTGTCAGGGGTCGGGTCAGATCCGGTCCAGGTGAGTCGATGTTGATCAGTTTCGCGTATTCATTGCGGATTGCAAGATATTCCGTGCGCACGCTGTGATGGAACCCCACTCCAACGTCGTCGGTCACTACCGCCGCGATGATCTGCAGCGACTCGTGTATGTACAGATTAGGTTCAGCTATGTCACTGATCAGGCCGCACTTGTTCATGGCCCACTTATTCTTCTTGTACCACAGATGCGCTCCCTGCTTGACACCCTCCAAACATTTGTGCAAGTGAAGCACGTGCCCCGGTATCGAGAATCCTTCGGGCATGTTGCAGTATAGGTCGCGGTCGAGATCGGCTTGGGTGAAAGCCTTGATAGCATCAATTTGATCGGATTCAAGGTCTTCATCGGCCAGTATTGAGACGAACAGGCGAAAACACACGGCGGGAAGAGAGTGCGCATAGACCTCATCGTAGTCGACCTTGGCTTTCTGCGAGTAGCCACACCCGACAAGACGAGCTTTGATCTTCTTGATGCTGCCGTCGTCGTTGAGTGCGATGGTGATCACCCACTTGACCTTCATAACGTGCATCCCTGGTTCTCTTTTGACCACGGTTGCGAAGTTGTTGGCGATCTTGCCTGCGATCTCGTCTTCCATATTCGTTCGGATAAGATCCCAGTAAGGTGAAGCCATAGCATCCGCTACTGAGGCGATCTTCACGACGTTGGACGATAGCAGTCCTACTTGTTTCGCAGACTCGGTGCCCACAAGTTCGATCTCCAGATCCGCCTCGGGTTCACAGGAGTCTTGCGCTGCTTTGATTGCGTCCGTTTGAAACGCCTGCACAGCGTGTTGCACAAAAATTTCCTCACCGGAAGACTGGAGAGCAAGGACGCCTTGTTCGATGATGGACGCGTTAGTAGCGGCATCTCCCTCCTTGCTCTGCACGCGTTGCTCCGCTCCCTCCTTGTGCTGCACGCTTTGCTCCGCTCCCTCCTTGTTCTGCAGAAGGTGAACAGAACGCGGCCGCCCAGCGGTGATATGCTTGGGCACCAGTGAAGCAGTCACCGGCGACATCCGGAGATCTTGCGGTTCGCGGTATTCAACTGGTGTGTCTGCAGTGATGCCTTTGCAGGTGACAAAGGAGTGCGGGCGCCAGTCTGTGACTGTGAAGGAGGAAATGCGGCCCTGCGCCGGCAGGTAGACATAGTCGGCGTTTCGTTTGAAATCTCTCCCGAGGTAGCAGCCATCGCTGCCTGTGTAGGCGAGTTTCCCTTGCGAATCTCGCGAGGGAAGATGGACAGTGACGTCGCAGAACAGGGGTTTAGCCCAGCTCAGGTCGGCGAGTCCACTGTCAGGGTGCGCAAAGGCGTATGGCGACATAGGCGGGTGAAGCGCCTCCGTACTGATGAAGTGCCGCACGTGTTCATACTGGGAAACAGCCCATGGCCATAGAATCTCAGGTGCTCCAGCATACGCGAGTGCAGCTTTGACAGCCATCTTAACGGTTCCGAGTTGGCGCTCGGCGACTGGGTTGGTATTGGCGTCATACGGTACGCGGGCGGTGAGGTTCTCGACAAGTTCTGCCGCGAAACTTTCGACGTCTGGCCCAGCAAAGGATAAGTCGTTATCGACGTGCCATTGTCCGACGACCCCATCGAGCAATTTTCCTTTGTGACGACGGACAAATTCATGAGCCGCGCCGGCGACTTCGCTTCCCGATCGTCGGACGAGGAAGAAGTAGAACACATCCGCCGAGAACCGGTCACAGAAGTCGATGGTGGCTGTGAATCCATGCGGCCAAGACGCCGGGAATGTCGTAGAGATATCTGAATCGACGCGCTGGCCAAAATGAGTGTATCCGGTAGATGACGGCGCGCGTATGCCGTGCGTCCCTGGGGGTACTCTCGTCCCACCGCGCGAAGGGGCAGTGCTGTGGCGATGAGGCGGTGCCGTTGTTTTTCCCAACCGGCAGCCGTGACACGCTGAAGCTTCGAGGGAGAACGCACGGAAATCGAAGCCCGAGATATGAATGCGACTGTTGCGAATCGCCGCCGAGTTGCAGTGCATCAGCGATGCGTGTACTTCGAGTGAGGATCGTCGCGCATCACGCGACATCCGCGCTTCCTCGATGCCCGGCAAGGGCGCGACGCGGAAGACGATCTCGTAGTGCTTAGGATCATTGGTAAACAGGGCGTATCGTCCATTCTTCAGCTTGAGGCAGTCCTCTAGCGACGCGGAGTTGTCTTCGTTGAAGTATGTCCAGTGGCCGTCTCTCTTGAGCGGCCCTACGCCAGCGAGTCGTGTCCCCCGCTTGAGCCCTTGGGTGACAAGAACTCGGCTCATGGTTGGGTAGCTGAGTTCTTCATTCTTCACCCAGTGGCCTCCCTTGACCTCATAGGTCTCGATCCCGATTTTCCCTGGCAGCCGTCCGTCGGCGTTAATGATGCCAACGGTCTTGACACTCAGCTGGATGCCGTCAGCCGCCTCCACGCCGATGTTAGGGCGCGCGTCAGTGACACGATCGAGCATCCATTCATCCTCAACCGGGATGCATATCGCCGTCGCGCCGCTATCAACGGTCCAGAATATCTTACCATCGCCCTCGATGAGGCCGGGTTCAAGATGTAGCCCGTTGGGTCGCTGCATCTTGACGTTGGTGTCTCCGAGGTAGATGTGCTCACTCGTAATCGCGTGAACCTTCTCGATGACGCGCAGAGAGTTGGGCGTCGTGAGAGTGTTCGCACGCGAGGTCAGCTGCAGCGCGTTCGCGCGTCCACCCAGAGTGAGGGCCACGATGAAGATTGTCACCGATCCTCCCATGAGTCCAACGATGAGGACCGGGACTGTATCCCATGCGGTCCGAGCAACCGCGCGCGTCCACTGCAGGGCGGCCGACTCAATAGTCAGCATGAGGGCGTAGACGATAGCAGCAAGCAGTCCGATAAGCCCCAGGAGGCCGATAGAGCGCGGCCGGGTTGGCGGCTGAATCGGTGTGCCCACCGCGATCGTGTCGCCAGAGTGCATGCCAGTTGGCAGCGTCGATGGCGACGGTTTCGGGCCCTCGGTTGGGAAGCCGGCGGGGAGTTGCGTGAACGGCGGGGAAGGGTCCACCAAGTCGAGCGGCATCGCTTTCTCATTCTGCTGCTTGTTCTCGAAGTGATCGATGGAGAAAGTGTTCGGCATCGAAGGTGCCTCGCGCTGAAGGATAGATGCCGATTGAATTTTCTCGGGTCCCGCGGTCTCATCAGTGTCGTCGTCTTCGCCGTCCTCATCTCCCTCCTCGGCCAGCCGCGCTTTGTCAGAGGTATTGCCTTTGACAAAGCGACGGAACGGCTGAGTCGACTGCTGGAAACGGCGAGGGAGACGCTGGAACGGCGCCCGCTGGCCGCGTGGCGGCGGGCGGTTACCGCCCGAGGCGCCGCCGACGGCGCGTGAGCGTTCCTCAGCGCGCGCTTTGGCGTTCTGCAGCAGGGTGATCATGTAGTCGAGGGACCTGTATTTCTTGGGTGACGGGCAGTGCTTGACCAAATGACCAGCGCCGCGGCAGCCGCGGCACAGGACATCGACGGATTCAGCTCCGTCGGCGTCGGTCGCGAGCACGAGTTCGAAGCCGGGCGCATCGCAATCGCCCTGAACGGCGAGCGCGAGCTCAGTTGCGGGGAGAGCTTCAAAATCAGTCGTGGTCGTGAGCCCACGGCGGACGGCGAAGCCAGCCTCTTGCAGCGCGAAGAGCGTACGCGTGGGCGAGACATGGCGGCCAGTGAAGCTAGGTGCTTCGACGCCAGGTTGGGCAAGCAGTGCCGAGTCGACTGAATCCATGCTAGCATGTCGCATAGAGTGGCCAGATTCGAGTGTCGCTTTAGGTTTGCCGGGGTGGCGAGAAGTTGGTGCGGATTTCGCGATGGTGCCGTTCTTGACGGCAGCACGCCATTGTGCGTGGAACCATGCGAGCATCGCGGCCTTGTCGCGGAGGCGCACAGCGCCAGCAGCAGCGGGAGCAAGCTGAAATTGCCGGATTAATGGCTGCCCAGGGGCTCCCTCCGGAGCATTGAGCTCGGTGGTAGCCGTGACTTGGAAGGTGCGGGAAGCGGCAGCGATCTCGCGAAGAATTTTCTCGCAAGTTTGGTCGCTCGAGAACTGGAGCGCCAGGGGCAAATCAGCATTGATAGTCATGAGCAGAGAGTCCAGATCCATGATGGTGTTCTCGCTGACCCCAACATCTTTGGCAATGGTGATAGAGTGCCACTGGGCTTGCTTGTCTTGTGCGTCAACCACATCCATTGCCGTGCGACATCTCGATCTGATAAAGTCGAGTGCCAGCGGGCCGTCGCCAAGGAGACCTGGCTGTGTGAGCGCGCGTAATACGTCGGCATTGTCGATATGCTTGACGATAAAGCTATAGCTTTCTTTGAGGCGCTTGCGTCTGCATGTGCGCGCCGAATGCCCTTGGTTCCCACCGCCTGCAGCGGGGATGGGATTGACACCGGGCATCAGGACGCCGGCTGCATCAACTGCACCGTCGTCGATGCGCATCAAGCAGTCGGCAAGTGACCATCCCTCGGCATCGGAGATGCCGCCATGCGCGTACAAGTTGCGCTCAAACCGGTCGTACTCCTCTCGGCCGGGCTGGCAATTGTATTGCGGAAAAGCGATCTTGATGTCAATTGTCTTCGAAGCCATTGTTGCGTAGGATCGCAGCCCACAGACGTCACCACGTTCCAAGTTCGAGGACAGATTAGTCTGTCAATCAGCTTACACTGCTTGCGGGTAACACCGCAGGCCACGCTCACACAGGCGGGCACAAGCAAGCCACGCGACACGCGTCGGAGACTCACAAATCCAGCGAACGCCTACCCCTCACGTTTCCCCACAGTAACGCTTCGCGTACCTACACACATACACACTGAGACACGGGGGAAGGCCATTCTCCATGTCACGTGAGTGTTCCAACTCACAGGAACTTAACTCACGGAACGGCGACTAGAACACTCCTCGCGCTCATGACGCTCTCAACTCGACTCGATCCGCTCCTCGACATCGGGGGGGTCGGCAAAAATGCCTCTCAGGCCCGTTTTTCAGCCCCGCAGCGCCACAACTCGTCGCTTGCTGCAGCAGCAGCCACGGCAAGCAGCGGCGGCGGCGCTTTCCCCGCCGATTTCATGTGGACGCGTGAGGCTGCGATGGGGCTTATCTCTCGCAACTGCTCTCTCGATGGCATGATGGGTGCCCTGAAGCAAAGCCAGTGGGCGAAGCCGCGTGCCACCGTGGGGTATTTCATCGACCCGGCCATTCAATTCATCGAGGAGCTCGTGGCCTTCCATGCGTTCAATCGCGACAAGGACGGCGCGCTCTCTATCCTCATAGTTCTGCATTGGTTCCTCACTCATCCTCGCCTCTGGATCTTCATGACTACCTCCGCCGTGCATATCTTCATCATCTCGTGCACCAAGATCCCCAAGCTCATCGCCAAGGCTGCCAACTGTAGGCGGAAGAAGACAGAGGTTGTGCTGCCGGCGGCCGGAGCGGCGACGGAGGGAGCGGCGGCATCGGCAGAGGCTGCGTCGGCAGAGGCGGCGTCGGCAGAGGTGGCGTCGGCAGGGGCGGTGGCCGAGCCGACGAACGTCGAGATCGGCATCTCCATTGTTGACGTGATTGAGCTGGCGGCAGGGGAGCGATTGGCAGGGATTTTGCGCATCCGAGGAGGCATGGGTGCGGGTGCCTCTGCTTTGACCGACGAGAGCCCAGACGCGGACATCAAGGCTGCCTACGAAGGTGCATCGGCGCAGGAGCGGTCGGTGTTTCTCGTCGATGTGGGCGAACAACACAAGAGGAAGCTCGTGAGTCTCGGGCTTGACGTGCCGGAGGCAGCTCCATCTGGGCTGACGCCGGGTACACCGCTGCCGCCAAAGCTGCGTCAGGCGCTCACAGAGCTCGACAAGATCGTCATACAAGTCCTTCTGCGTGGAGCGATTCGGTTGCTATGCGTCAAGTGGCTACTGATGCAGCCAGCCAACTTCAAGATGCCGAATCGGCAGGCGCTCGAGGAGATTGAAAGGAGCGGGGCCTCGCCGTCGCCGCTGCTGAGCCCTCAAGAGGCCGCAGCGCTCGTCGAGCGTGGAGATCGGAGCATCGGCGCGCTTACCTACGGCTGGCTCAGTCCAGGCGATCCGGATCCAGACGGCTCGCGCATCCGCGTGCTTCGACGCGCTCTGAAGGGGATGGCAATTCGAATTGAAGCCTTGTTCTGGGACTTTGGATCGCTGTATCAGAATCCAAGGACCCCGGGGCAGGAGGAAGCCTTCGTGATCGCACTCAAGGGTGGGGCGATGAATCAGCTTTATGCGTCGATCCTTGCAACGACCGTGCTCCAGATCGAGGAGATCCCACCCCGGCCAGCCGAGTTCGATGGCGTTGTCTGCTTGTTCAAGTTGAGCGCAAACGTAGACGAGAACATGGTACGCGCGGCGCTCATCAGGTTCGGAACTATCGAGAGCTGCGACCTCAGCCACAGCCCCCCCATTGTGCGCTTTGCCTCGCACGAGTCTGCCGTCGCGGCCAAGAACGCGGGTTCATGGCCCGGCCTATGCGAGGGGCTCGACACGCTCTACAATGAGACGCCGTACTTTTCTCGTGGATGGTGAGTGCTGCCCGTCCTATTCTGCAGATGTGATTGGATCCCCTTTCATAACCCTCACGCGCCTGCCGCACTCTCCCGCGCAGGTGCTGCTTGGAAGACTCGTTGAGCCGAGACCTCATAAAGCGGTTGACGGCCTACCCCGCGCTCCGGAAGCCCCTCGATCAGCTGCAGCCCAAGGTCTTCGCGCTGAGCAGCGACGCGGACGCGACAGCCGTTGAGGTTACGGCAATCGAGCTCGACGTAGCCGCTGACATTGAGCGGATCAACAAGTCTAAGTTCACGAGCAAGGGCGAAAAGCACAAGGTCATCAGCCTCTATAAGGAGTACGTGCACAACACCGTCGGCGCGCTGACAAAGACGCTCGGGGCGCTTCAGATGGCGTCGCACAGCGCGACGGCCGCGCCGGCGGAGCCGCTGCCGCAGGTCGATGCGCCTGCCGCGTCGCCGCTGCGCCTTGCCGAGGGACAGCCGCTGCTCCTGCTCTCTTCGCAGGGCAGCGGCGCGGGCGACGGGCCGCGCTTTGGCGTCGTCGATGCGACCGGGGGGCGTGTCGCTGCCGCCGTCATGGGCGGCGACGACGCCGAGCTCGCCTACGACCGATGCAGCCAGGCGGTGCTGCCGTGGCGGCCGCCCGCTGCCGGCTGGGACGCCGCGTTTATCGGCGATGCGCGTGCGCTCCACAACCTCGTCGAGCCTGCACGCCGCCTGGCGGACGATGCTCGGCGGATGGAGTCGGAATCGGCGCTGCTCGCCGTCGGCGAGCGAGCGCGCGCGATTGCCGACGGCGCAGCGCGGTGCCAAACGATCGCGCACGTGGCGCGCGAGGCGGGCGGCGCTGTGTGGTCGTGCGTAGACGCAGCGGCGGCGCTCTTTGGTGACGGCGATCTGACGCAGCTCCAAGCCGCGCTCGGCAAGGTGCGTGCGGCGGTCGAGAGGCTGCTGCCCGAGGCCATGGTCACTACGGCGCTGCTCTCCAGCGGCGCGCTCGGCGCCCGGCGCTACGCCGCCGGCCAGCCGCTCACCGTGCGTACGGCCGGCGGCTGGCGCGATGCCGACGTGGCCACGGCGGGCGCCGACGGCCTCTGCCACGGCCTCACCTTCTTGGAGGGCAGCGGCGAGCCACCAGCCACGCTCACGCTGCACCCGTGGAACCACGCGCCGCGCGAGCTGCCGCACGCCGCCTACGAGGCG
>ENA-UOXG01000156-UOXG01000156.1-mixed-culture-metagenome-genome-assembly--contig:-NODE-156-length-41828-cov-49.986498_pt1 | contig 41828 bp, 7 predicted proteins | sample MGYA00238159_ERZ761634 | MGnify/ENA primary metagenome ERZ761634 (study PRJEB28908, sample SAMN08776845) | mixed culture metagenome | isolation source: Freshwater growth medium | place: USA... | reverse complement strand
CCTCGGCGACCGGCCCGTAGGGTAGTGTGAAAAAGAACTGTTTCCGAGGAGCACGGCATGAGAAGGAGAGCGAACCTCGATCGATCGGAGCCTCCATGCACTCCAGGCATTCCCGTCGGCCGGCGGCCTGTGCGCCGCTAGCCGTGCTGCTGCTCTGGGCCGATGGCGCGTCTGGCTACATGTCAGGCACCCTGGCGCGCAGAGCGCACGCCGGCGACGCGCTGCGTGCGCCGCCAGTTTCTGCGGCGCTGTCCCCGCCGAGTGCAGCCTCAGGCGCTGACGGCAGCAGTCGGATGCAGCAGCAACAGACTCAAGGGAAGTCGATGGTGACGGGCGCGCTCGAGGCGATGTTGCCCGGCTACTCCGCCGCCGGTGCGGTCAGCGAGGCGGGCACCTCCCACAGCCGTGGCGCCGCAGGCCGCGGCGGCAGCAGCAGCAACGCAGTGCTTCCAGGCTCAATAGCCGCTCTGCTAGCCACGGGAGACGCGGAGCAGCTGCAGCGGCGCGAAAAGCTGCTCGATGAGTCGTACGAGGCGTGCCGCGTCATCACTGCGCATTACGCAAAGACATTCTATTTCGGCACCAAGTTTTTCAGCGAGGAGAAGCGGCGGGCAGTCTTTGCCATCTACGCTTGGTGTCGGCGCACGGACGACATCGTCGACAAGCCGCGCAAGGAAACCGTCTCGCTGCGGCGCGAGCTCTCCGAGTGGGGCAGGCGCCTGCGCGACGTCTGGAACGGGCGCGCTCACGACCTGCTGGACCTGGCGCTCGTGGACACGGTGCAAAAGTACCCGGAGCTGACCATCGAGCCGTTCGAAGACATGATCAAGGGCATGGTGATGGACCTGGACCAGAATCGGTTCGCGAACTTCGATGAGCTCTACCTGTACTGCTACCGCGTCGCGGGCACGGTCGGACTCATGATGATGCCCGTGATGGGTACTGCGCCCGGCGTGAGCTTCGAGAAGGCGCTCGAGCCGGCGTTGGCGCTCGGTGTGGGGCTTCAGCTGACCAATATCCTGCGCGACGTGGGTGAGGACCGTGTGCGGCAGCGCATCTACCTGCCGCAGGAGGACCTGCGCCGCTTCGGTGTGAGCGAGGCCTCCCTACTCAAGGGTGTGAAGGACGAGAAGTACGTGGCCCTGATCAAGTTCCAGATCCAACGCGCGCGCGACTGGTACAAGAAAGCCGAGGACGGGATCCCTTTGCTTGCGCCCGACTGCCAGCTGCCCATCCGCGCGTCGCTCGACATGTACTCGTCCATCCTCGACAAAATCGAGGAGAACAACTACGACAACTTCAACAAGCGCGCGTATACGACCAAGTTAGAGAAGCTGATGATGCTGCCGCGCGCCTACCTGCGTGTCAAGAATCCCGACCTCGGCTTGTAACTGTCGAGCCGAGCCGGGGAGCTTACGATCGAGGCGCGAGGGACCGCGCACACGTGTGGGCGGGAGGCGGATGGAACCGCCCTCCCCAGGAGGAACCGCGCGTGTGAGTGTGAGAGCTCAGAGAGGGTGCCGGGCTGGCTCCGCGCCAGCGAGACATGCCGGTACGGCTCGCGACCCGCCCGTTGGCGCTCGGTCGGACAATACCAAAAAGAAATACCTACGCACCCCACAGTCACAAATCAGTCACGTCATAATATAGTTCTCCTAGCCTAGCCAAGGCTAGGAACCAGGAGCGCATTTTGCATATCAGTCTTTGGAGTCTCAAACTCGGTCAGATCGACACAGAGCGCGGAGTCCGGAGAGTTCAGCCTCAGGTCGACTCGACTTTTTGCTACGAGGAACGGAGGCAGCGTCCTCGCTTTTCTTTCGCGTCTCGACTCGAAGGCACCTTTCGCCGTCCAGAGTCGAGGTTTCGGCGGAGGTGTGAAGTTTGTCGTTGATGTGAACACGAGGCCATGGACCCTCCATCCCCGCCGCCACCGCCACTGTCGGCGGCGGCAGCACCGCCGCCAGCGCTACAACCGCCGCCGCCGCCACCACCACCGCAGCAGCAGCTGCGTCCGCCGCCACCTCCTCCTCCGCAGCTGCGTCCGCCACCTCCACCGATGCGCAGGCCCGAGGCTGCCGCGGCCAGTCCCGATGAGGTGGCTGCGAATAAGGCGGCCGTGGCCGCCTACATGGCCGTCGATGGCGAGCTTCCCGGCGAGCAGCCCGACGAGCAGCCCGGCGAGAAGAAGCGCAAGCGAGTCGACACGTACTACGACAACGAGTCCGACCTGGTCACTCTCTCCGAAAAGGACGACCGCACAGTCATGGTTCGGCAGCTGCACCCGCGCACGGGCGAGTTCGATGTCTTCGAGCTCTTCTCGAAGGCAGGCACCGTGATAGATGTGCGCCTCATCACGGACGAGCGCTCGGGCAAGTGCGTCGGCGTGGGCTATGTCGAGATGGGTCATGTGCGCGAGGTCGAGGCGTGCCTGAAGCTGAACGGCACGACGCTCTGCGGCAACCCGATCGTGGTGCAGCACTCGCTCGCGATCAAGAACCGGCTCTCGTCGCAGGGCGCCTCGCAGAGCGACATCCGTGCCGCGGGCCATATCCTGAGCAGCGCGAGCGCGAGTGGCACAGGCCTCGCGAGCGCGGCCGGTGGCGCGTTAGGGCTGCCGGAGAGCGGTGGGGTCAAGCTGTACGTGGGCGGGCTCGACTACTCGTTCACTGAGAATCAGATCCGCGAGATATTCGTCTCCTTCGGCGAGCTCGATCATGTGTCGCTGCAACACGACGCCGGCACGGGCATGTCGCGCGGCTTCGCATTCGTCAACTTCAAGAACGCCGACGAGGGGCGCCGATGCGTTGAGCAAATGGACGGTTTCAGCCTCGCAGGCCGGACGATCAAAGTGAGCGTCGCCACCAACCAGGACAGCTCCGCGAAGGCATTGCAGTCGCTGCCGCAGCTCAACCCAGCCGCCGCCGCCGCCGCTGGCTTCAGCGGCAGCCTACAGCTGGGAGCCCATCACGGCGGCGGCATGGGTGGAGCTGCGATGGCTGCGATGGCTGCCGTGCACAGCGACAATCTGGTCAGCTCTCTCGACGGCCTTGACGAGTCCGGCTCGGGCAAAGGCGAGAAGCTCGGCGCCTCACAGCGCGCCGCGCTCGTCATGCGGCTCGCCCAGAACGCCGGTATGGATGTGCCCGATGCAACGCGAAAGGCGGCGGCGCAGAGCTATGCGTTCGGGGCGGGGGCTGACCCAGGCGGCGCAGGCTCGCGCTGCGTGCTGCTCAAGAACATGTTCGACCGGCTCGACGATGAGGTCGTCGCCAACCCCAACTTCTTCACCGAGCTCGCCGATGACGTGCGCGGCGAATGCACGAAGCTAGGCACCGTGCTCTTCTGTGGGGCGGACAAGTGGTCCAACGGCTTCGTGTACGTTAAGATGCTCTCGGCACAGGACGCGGCGCGCGTCATCGAGGTGATGAACGGGCGCTTCTTCGCCAAGAATAAGATCATCGCCGCCACCACGCCCGAGGACGTGCTCGATAAGAAGTTCAAGCTGCACAATCCCGCACTGGTGGCGCGGCGCTGACCCGTGTGCTGGCCGCACTGCTTCGTGGACCTCGATACGGTGGTCTAGCCCCGCCGCATGAATCGCGCTGCTGTTTTGGCGCGGAACGGTGCAGCGTGATCGGGCGCGTATTTTCACCGATCTGACACCGCATCTCGTGGCGAGCCCCCCCGCGCGCGCCGGCGCGCGCCGAGATGAAGCATCAATGAAGCGACGAGCCGGGACCGGACGGGAGTGTGGAAGTACATTAAGGAAGAGTGGAGCACGTTTATTCCTACACATTGACGTCTACGGATTGATGTATGGGGGCTGGGTAGTGCTAATGGCGTGGCTGTGCCTCAGGGGCCCCTACCGAGTTGTCGACCGGAACGATCGTGCTATATTCGACCGTCACGAGTAGTCGTCGTAGTGTCGTGTGGGTGAGGATGCACGTGGGTGGCGGCGGGCGTGGGCGTCCAATGAAGCTGCGGCTGGGCATTCTCTGTTCCGTCACGTACACTATTGTGCGGGCTTCGCTCGAAGCTGTCGGACCGTGGGGTGGCAGACGGCTCGCTACACATTTCTGTGGTAGATTGCGGGGTGCTGGGGCGCAGCTCGACCAGCGTGCCGGGGCACAGCTCGTCCGGCGTGCTGGGGCAAAAGTCGTTCGATAGGCTAGGGCACGGCGCGGCTAGGGGCGGCCTCAGCTCTTGTTGCATGTCCTTCTCTTCGAAGGCCATCGCTACTTCATCGAGCACGTCCGATTGTATGTCATAGGGCAGCTCCTCCAGTACCCAGTCCGCGATGCAGTGATCGATCACCATCTGACATTCGTACATCCGCTGTGCTTCTAATGCGAGCGCCTTCATCTCCTCCTGCTCCCGTTTCCGATGAGCTGCCACCAGACACTCATGCTGCCACTGTGCTTGCATGGCGAGGGTCGTGATTGCCGCCTGCTTCCATTGCTGATGAGCTGCCAGATATTGCGCGCGGTACGCTTCCAATTGCTGCGCGAGCTCATCCATTGCTATTCTGCGCGCTTGTGCTTGCTCTGCACCTGATTCTCTGTGACGGAAGCGGACCCTTGCGCTCGGAAGACGACGCCTCTGGAACTCTGGACGGACGCGAGACGCGTGGGCCAGTGACAATGCCCGCTCGGCTTTTGACGCAACTAAAAAAAAGGTGTTTCGTGGAGTGACGAAACCGAGCGTAGGTTTTCAATAAGACTCAATCAAGTCACGTTTCTCAAGGCAAAACGCACATTCTTTTAGCCATTCATATCTGTAGGAATTTCCTAGATCGGCTACTTTCAAAGCTGCTAACTTCGCTTCAGCCGCTGCCCGGGAGCCCCGGACCGGACGAGCCGTCGAGCCCGTGGCACCGCGACACACGAGCAGGGGCAGAGGCGCAGGGCCGCACAGTGTGCGGAGATAGAGAAGTATCTAGAAACGAAAGTGCGGTGCGTCGCGTATCCGTCGCGTATGGTCTCTTGTTTCGGCGGCGACGGAGGTCGCTCCGAGCAATCAACTCCATCAGATGACCGCACACTACATCAGTACTCACCTTCGCACCCCGCCACGCCCTCCCCCATTGCCTACTCGCCTTCGTCGCTCGAGGAGTCATCGCCGCTCGAATCATCGCGCTGAGCGTCAACTTCAACGGCCCAAAGGATAGGCACGTGCTCGAGCCAGTCTTCTGTCATCGTCGCTCCGAGCTCTGCTACAAACTCTGCCTCGGTCTGCGGATACGCCGCACGCTGCGTATCGATCCGCAGGTCATGCGGAAATTGATGATAGCCGACGACCTTTCGGCTGGCGGTGCCGTCGTCAAGCTCAAACTGGAACGCATCGAGGCCAATGCCAACCTCGTTGCAATACCTCCGCATGACTAGACCTAAGGGCGTCAGGAAGTGCACAAGATACCTCCGCCCCTCCACGTCAGCCTCCGACTTGATGCGAAGCATAAAACGGTTCTGCCATTTCACTTTGGGAACGATGACGCTTTGGCCGCACAGGCGATAATTGAGCATTGGGCCGCCCGTGAGATAATTGAAGGCGTCCCTGTGCCCAGCCCACAGTGCGAGCGTTGCACTATGCGTGTCCATCGGCGCATTATGCGTCCAGAGCCATTCCAATACGGTCAGATCGCCAACGGCAGCTGCCGCTTCGCAGACCGTTACGTCGCATTCGCAACCTTGCTTGACTGCCCAAACGAGCACGTCGAGCTGCTTGATCTGAGCAGCGGATTTGCACAAGCGGGGCGAGAGTGGCAGCCAGCATTCCTCGGTCGCCCACGTCGCGAGAGCCACAGAGCGAACTGCGCCGCGCCGTCTCGTGAGAAATCGTTTGCCATGGTATTGGTGACCAGGGCGGTGACGCCGTGGGTGGCATTTGCATACAGCCTCGTAGAAGGGCCGACACACCAGCGCTGTTGCAAGAGCGTCATCCGCATCAAGGAATCCCTCATCGAAGCTGAGGACGAATGAGATCATATCGAGGCGGTCCAGGTGGCGAAATGCGGAGCTGGCGAGGCTAGTTTCTGAACCTTCTCGCCGTTCCAGGAGAGCCATCTCGGCGTCCACCGCCGCTGCCCCGACGGCCTCAGCTTCGGAGAGTGCTGCCGCCGCTGCGGCCTCAGCGGCCTTGGCTGCGAAGAGTGCCGAGGCCGCCGCTGCTGCGGCCTGTTCGGCCTGAGCTCGCTTCGCCGTGGCGACGGCCCGCATGGTGATCGCGTCGTGCCGCATGGAGATCGCGCGGTGCTGCATGGAGATCGCGAGGATGGACCCGTCGGGTTGGCTTGACGAGTCCACAGGGCATGGTGCCTCGGACGACCCCGCCACCGCCATGTGGCGCGGTGGCGCGTCCATCATGGCGTTTGTCTTAGCCGCCTCCTTGGCGAGCAGAATGTCGCGGATGCCCAGGATGGGGTCGGCGGGGCGGGTGCGCGGCACCTCGAGCACCGCCGTGGCCAAAGCTGCCTCGACGCCATGCGCAGCGAGATGCATGTGCTCGCGCGCCACTGCTTCACGCACGCACGCCACGCATGCACGCACGCACGCACGCACGCACGCACGCACGCACGCAATGCCTGTGCGGAGGCGATGTGCGATGTGTGTGCCTTTACCGTTTCGGCAAAGTTTCGGCAAATGTTGTTGCTTTCCTCGTCGATATCGGGCCTTCATGGATTTTGAGATGTACCCCTCCAGGAGTGGGATCCGTCGTTCTAATAGGATTCCATTAAGCTTTTTGGTCGGCTCGCGCGCGGCTACACATGCATCTGTGCGGCGCCGCTGGTGCATCTTCCTTCGGCATCTGCCCGACGCGCGCACGCGCCATGCTCACGTGCAACATCATCGCCGACGCCCCACAGTCCTACCTGCGAGCAGACATCGCGCGACGCTATACAGCGAGCTGCTTTTCGCCCTCGGCTGGCTGGGCAGAGTTTACCTGGTCGTGCCGCTGCTCTTCGAGCGGCTCTTTCCAGCAGTCTTCGACTTCACGCCGTACGACGACTCGCGGGTGGACGAGAGAGGATCGGAAATTTAACGCGTGGGAATTAACGCCCAAAACGTGCGTAGAGAACGCCCAAAGAAGGAACTCGGATTCTTCGAAAACAAATCGTTAGGAAAAATTCTTACCTCATTTGGAATCCTATGGCGGTGGGCCACGCTCGAGAACCAGCTCGAGACGATGAGCCAGCATGACGCCGCGGATGATGACGGCAGCATGCTTGCTGCGGCGGCGTGGGACAGTTTCTTGCGCTCCTACTTCGCATCTGACGATTCCCATACCCCACGCCGCCCAGCTGGGGCACTCGGGGACACCGGAGCCGAGGTGGACGTGACGGTGGGGCTCATCACCACTCAGCCCATCTGGAGGCGCAAGGAGCTGCTGGCCGAACTAGAGAATTTCGTCGGGCCGCTGAGCGAGAAGGAGCGAGAGCTCGTAGACGCCGAAGTGGACGGCAACATGGGCAGCGGCGACGACTTTGACGAGAGCGTGTCGCCGCTCTCGACGATGATGAATGAGTTTGCGGACGCGCTGGAAAAAGCCACCGAGAGCAAGGCCAAGGAGGAGGTGCTAAGGGCATCGTTGCTCCAGGAGGTGGGCGGCGCGGCGAGCGTGCTCGCGAGCGCCTTCCGCGGCGCGGCCAAGTGGGAGCAAAAGCTCGCGCCCCTTCTCACTATCGATAAGGATGAGCACCGCGCGCCGCAGATCCACGCAAAGGCGGTGGAGCTCCGCGCTCAGCTTACCGATCTGCCCGTCGGCGAGCTGATGCTCTTCCCGGGCGGCTTCGCCCACTGGCCGGATCCTGCAAAGGGGCGCTCCTTCACCCTCGTGCTGCTCGTCATCCAGCGCGAGAGCGACTCGCACTTCTCGATGACGTTGATCAATACCGGCGACGGCGCCTTCCAATACCATCCGTCTACAGACGCCGTGCCGCCTTCGGTGCGGCTGCGCCCGTGTGTGCACTTGGAACACATTGCGAGCGAGAAGCTCGAGGACGCGGCTGTCTGCTGGATGCTCGTTCAGCTTCGCACCAAACCCGTGTCGTACGATCTCACCGTCAATTCCAAAGCCTACCTATGTGCGGAATCTGCGGAGTTTTCGATCCGACCTGTGTCGCCCCTCGACCCGCGCCCCTCGACCCGCTACCCCCGATGCACACCGCTGCTGAGTGTCGACCTTCGAAATCCCATGCTCGCAGATTTCTACGAATGCTTCGTGCCGCATCTGCTCCCACCCGGCACCACGCTGCGCGCAGCCTTCGACCACACCCCCATTCATGAATGGTGCACTGCCGAGATGGTGCGCTTTGCTGAAGACGCCTCCGTGAACCAGGCGACTGTCGTCGCTGCGCTCAACTGCTTGCTCGACCGCCCTGTCAACCTCAGCCCGGAGGCGCGGCAAGTCCTCGCGCGCCTCTCGGCGACGCTTGTCGTGCGACTCCAGCAGCAGACGCTCGTCGCGGTCGAGGCGGATGTGGACAAGTTGCTCGCCGACAAGTTGCTCGTCGTCGAGAGTGACGTGCTGACGATCGAGCTCATCACGCAGCGCGCGCTTGCAAAGACGCTCGATACCTTCCCTATCCAAGCATCGTCATCGTCGTCTGCGGCGGCAGGTGGTGGGATGGCGAGCGAGGTGCACAAGGAGGTGCACGAGCGAATCGCGAATATCCGGAGCAAGGCGGGCCAGCTGCGCGCTGGGCGCATCGTCGACGGGCGCGCGAGCGCCATCGAGCGGCTCGATGTGCCGCCGCTGATGCCTACCGACGAGTTCCATCGGTTCCTCGGCTTCGAGCTCCTTGTCGACGTACTGCCGTTCGAGCAGATGAAGGAGGCGGCGCGTACCTCGACGACCGTCCTCCTCGACCTACACCGTGGCTTCCTTGCAGAGAGCCCCATCCCGAGTGCGCGGCGCTGGGAGCGCTTCCCAGACGGCACGATGCCCGACCCCGAGCAAGAGCTGCCAGTGGAGAGGCCCCATTGGGGGGCCCTCGCGAGTCGGCTCTCGAGCCAGACAAACTTCAGTGCCGAGGAGCTCGAGGAAATCCGCGTCGAGCACGCGCCGTCCGAGTCGTTCGAAGCGCGCTCGTTCCACTACCTCAACGTGAACGGCGTCTATTATCGTCCGGCGGGGCGGCTGCGGAGCATCGCCAAGCTCGCAAAGGCCATCGAGCTGATTGTCGTCATCTGCGACGAGCTGCGGCAGGGCAGCCACGGCCTCGAGGAGCTCGCCGCGACGCACATGGTGGAAGCTCTGATTGAGCACTCCGTCTGCCACCTCCTGCCGCTGCCGCTGCCGTGGCGCATCGGCGGCGGCTCCAAGAACGACCTGTACAACCCGACAAGCGGTGCCACTGCTGCCGGTTTGGGCGAGGCAACGGCGCCGAGCGAGCGCAACCATTTCACGCGGTACGAGCAGCAGCTGCTACTGGCGCAGCTGCAGGCCCTCACGGAGCACTACCTCGCCGCATTGTTCACCTCCCAAGTGCAACAGCACGAGCGCACGGAGAGCAAGCAGCACGGCCGCGGTGGTGCAGCGTGCCAGGGCGAGCACCTCGCCACACTCGCAGCGCTGTATGCGATGTTTGATGCCGTCCTCCGCCGCAGGACCTCCGACAAGCCGCTTGCGCTCACAGAGATGCTCAACGGTGTGCACAAGCCGGGGCGCCTCTTTGCGCTCAGCACCTCGTCCTTCTTCGACTTCTCGCTCGAGTTTCTCGCCTCACAGCTCTTTGTCCGCCGCCCGCGCGCACTGCGCGCGCGCCGCGCTGCGCTGCGCTACTTTGGTGCCGAGTCGGACTTTTCGCCGGCCAAGACCAAGGAGCGCGGACAGGAGCTGCTCGTGCTGATGGGGAAATTCAGCGTGATCGCCGAGAAGGACCAAGACGTAAAGGGTCAGAGTAGCCAAAACGGGCGGGTGACCAACTTCAACGTGGGCAGCAGGGGTGGCGCGCGAGAGGACGGCATCGAAGAGATCGTCATGGATCTCATCCAAGTTCACGACCTCGACGACAAGGACATTAGACCACCCAAGTACCTGCACGAGAGCAGGCAGAAGCCGATCAAGAATGCGTTAGCTGGCACGGGCGCACTTAAGACGTATCGCCAGCTCACCCAGGAGTGGGCCCTTCTCGACGTGCCCGTGCCCGAGTTCGATGCGCTGCGCGATATGCTCATCCTCTTTAAGGCGGGAGTCGATTGGAAGGTCGCATGTACAAAGATGAAACAAGTCAGGAGCACGACGACTTTCCTGCCGCGCGACGTCTCTCCGGGCATCTTCTGCAATGACGTGGGAACAAACGATGGCGCTGACAAAATCATCGTCGCCGTCTGGTTTGGGAAAAGTAGACGCTACCTCATGACAGGCAGCGGGTCTGGCATCGACGGCGATTGCTTGCACGGCTTAGATTCCGACTTGCGGACCCTTCGACTTGATGGTCTGGGCGTGCAGTCCAGTCTCGTGTGTCAACTTCAGACGGAGACGCAGATTCGCGCGGAGACGGAGGCGATCCAGAAGAAGCCGAACGAGATCCCACATCGGCTGCGCCATGTGAGTTTAACGGAGGACGAGATCCTACTGAAGCGTGACCTGCCCAAGACCTTCCTCCGTAGCCTGACGAAGCAGGAGGCGGAGAGCCTCCTCACACTGCTCGCCGCGCCCTTTGTCTCGCTGTCCCTCGTGCTGGACTTTTTCGTCGACAAGGTGGCGCGCTGCTTGCTCGACAACTCCCTGTGTCTCATCCTGACAAAGCTGCTCTGGCAGCCCGAAGCCTTTTGCGACGCCAGCGTCGACGCCGGCGATTTATCGGTGCCACTGAAGCGCAAGCCCCTCCGCGAGGATGATCCGCGCACTGAGCGTGACATCTGCCTCGGCACTCCCCACGGCCTGATGGCGTGGGAGCTGCGCCTTCGGCCGGCGGTGGTGCTCCGCGCGACGCTGCGCCTGTGCAAAGCGGGCCTCTCTTACTCCGTCGTGCCCTCGTCCTCGTCGTACGTGGCGCTGCTGCTGTTCCTCGTTCGCCTCGCAACGACTGTGGAGGCAGCGGCGCTCGCGGTGCTCGAGACACTCTACATGGAGGAGGAGGAGGGTGAGGATCCGAGCCTCAGCCTAAGTGAGCAAAAGCGCGCTGCACACAAGACACACAAGACAATGGCCGCCGCCCATCTCGACGAGACGGCGGAGCACCTGGCTGCACTGCGCAAGGACTTTCTCGTCCACGCCGCCTCGCTCCTTGAGCACTGGCTCGTCGAGCACGCGTCGGGGGAGCAGCACAACAAGACGCTCGCGCCGGTGGTTTTCCACTCGCACCTCATCCTCATCCGCGGCAACTTGCACCGCGGCTGGCCAGACGCTATTGTCGACGCCATCGCAAGGAAGCAGGGCGCCTCGAAATCCCCCGCCTCGGATGCCGAGTCCGCGATGGCTATTTCGCCCTCGCTCGCGGTGGTGGCGCAGTGGATGAGATCCGCGTCCATCGAAGAGGTGGACGTCGACACGGCCTGGCTGATGTACCTGCTCAAGGGTTGCCACGACGCCGCGCCGGCCGAGTTACTCCCCAACGTGTACGCGACGATCCAAGAGAGCCGCTCAACGGTGCTCGCGTGCGCGCGCCGCATGCAGCGAGGCAACGAGGCGGCGAAGCTGGACGGCATGCTCGAGCGCATTGTGCGCGTCGCGCAGCGCGAGCAGTCAGGCGGCGAGCTCGTGCAGGCGGGGGGCGGCGGCCGCGCGCGGCAGAAGACTGACAAGTGGAAGGCGCTCGGAGCGCAACCGCTCTCGTGCTCTCAGAGCGTCCACAGCCCGGGATGGCACGAGACGGCCGACAAGCGGACGCAGCGCTATCCGCCGTCAACGAGATTTTTCCGCGAGGTGCGCTTCCCAAACGCATCCCGCATCGTAATCACCTTTCACGAGGACACCGAGCTCGAGCAGGATAACGACTATGTCACCTTCTACAAGGATGCGAGCTGCACAAGCCACTGGGGCGAGCGGCGCTACTCGGGCCGCGCGGGCTGGCCAGGGGTGAACGGCGTGAGCGCTCTTGTCGTCCCGGACGATCACGTCTTCGTCCACTTCCGGAGCGACGCCTCCATCGGCGAGCGCGGGTTCCACTTCACCGCTCAGGCGCCGGTGAGCGAGGGCAGCGCGCGTCAGCTGCTCGCCGTCCACCACGGCGCCAACAGTAAGCCCTTCGACGCTGACGAGGGCATGGGCGAGCAGGACGACGGCGAGGAGGACGACGGCGAGGAGGACGACGCGCTGTTCGCCTGCCGCATGGCGCTCAAGGCGAGCGACAACGACTACCACCGCGCACGCGCGTACCTCGACTCGAACTTCGAGTCGCTCAAGGCCGACGGGAGGCGCGAGCGGCAGCGCCTCCAGAACATGGCGATCGGCGGGATCTACGAAGAGCGAAAGAACCAGCTGCGGGTCTCGCTGCAGACGGGCGAGGTGACGATCAACGGCCGCGCGCTCATCCCAGTGCCGGAGAAGGTCGCAAGCCATGAGGACTTCCGGGCGGCGATGGGCTGGGGCGCGATGTTCTGCTCGACCATGGGGAGCAATGAGGAGGGCGAATGGCTTCAGATCAAGCGCCGGACCGATGGGGCGCTCATCGACGCGTTCGCGTACAAGACCAAGCCGGCGGAGCTGCCCAACGCGATCAGGGCACGTCAGGAGCTCGCCAAGCTGGGTGAGGAGCTGGAGGCGCTCGAAGGCGCCACCTCCGCCGCGCATTGCGGGAGCGAGCCCGAGCTGCGTGGCGTTCTCTCGCGCACGATCGACGCACTGCGCGATCTTCACATCGACAAGAAGGACGCCGCCGCCCTGCGCACGCGCTGCCTCGAGACGCTAGCGCACCTCGGAGTGAGCCGCAAGCCGAATGGGCTCTGCTTCCTCGTTGACGTTGCCAACTGTCAAGCGCTGGCCGCGTCACTGCCCGAGCAGGTGCTGCCGCTGCCTGCAGAGCGTCAGCTTTTCGCGCACCTCCTCCACCATGGGGCCCTCGACGCGCTCGCCAAGCAACGCGAGCGACGTCGCGAGGTGAAGGGCAGCAAGGCAGCATCCTCCTCCACGAGCGGCCCGTGGATCCTCGGCGGGCTAGACGAGCGTGCGCTCACTCCGGGATTGCCACCACCCTTGCTCGCGCAAGAGAAGGAGGGGCTGCGCTTCTGTGGCCGCCTCTTTCAGCCCGTCTCCGTGCTGCAGCCCGAGCGCACGGCAGCAAATGAGCCCACGGATGGTGGCAACGTGTCGGCCGAAGCCGACGCTCCCTCGCGCGAGCCGTGGATGCTTCTCTTCTGGCGCAAGCTGCGATACACGCGCGCCCAGCCGGGCGACCTGCAAGATCTGCTCGAGAAGCTGCTGCTCTTCTACTGCCCTGACGCTCAGATGCCGCTGCTCATGTACATGCCCGCCTTTGGCGACCATGCCGATGGCAACCCCGGCATGCTGTACGAGGTCGGCCCGCCCTCAGCGCAGCCAGAGAGTGCGCGTCCGGACTTCATCGTGCGTGCGCTGGTGCCGTGTGGCCAGCAGGCCTTCTCGCGTCTCAGCGTGTATTCCTCAAACAAGGAGGCGTGCCTATTTGGGCACACGTGCTACCTGGCGCAAGCGGGTTCAAACGGGGAGCCCATCCTCCCCGGCCTGCGCCACGAGGGCGGCTTTCTCTTTGGCATCCTCTACAAACCAACCGGCGAACTCCTGGACCCTGACGTGGATCCCCGCACTCAACAGCGCTCCAGCCTGCGACATGTGGGCCTGCGCTGCACACGCCCGGACGTGCAGCGGACCGCTGACATGAAAGCCCTTTGTAGCGCCAATCTGTCCCACCTCTCCGAGGACGAGTTGTGGCTGCATCTGCAGTACGTGCCGCCCAGGCTCGTCGATGGGCTGCTACCGGGTGTGCTGACACGCTCCTTCGAATTCTGGCTCGCGGGGCCGCGCACGCTGTGGGGCTATCGCATGACGGCCGCGCTCCAGTCGCGCGACGATGAGGAAATCCATGCTAGCAAGAGCATGAAATCGGTCTATCGTAAAGAGTGGTACGACGGCTTCGCACTGCACATTGTGCTCGATAGCAGTGGCAACGCTGCAACCGTGCGCCGAATCCGACGCTTCGACCCCGTGCGGCGTGACTTTCAGCGCGACAACGAGCCGCCAGTGCTCACGCTGCTCAACGTGCTCCGCTGCCCTCCGCACTCGACGGCACAGCGGCTGCTGCGGGTGCTCGTACGCCTCGTGCCGCAGACCGAGATGCTCTTCTGGACGGACGCGGCCGAACCGACTGATGGCGAGGGCTGCAGGCTGCACAGCATTCAAATCCCTCGCCACGAACTTACGTTTCGACCGACGATGGTGTGGGAGCCAGGGGCGTCGGATCCGAGCCTGCGTATCATGTGCGACGAGCTCACGAGCATGTGGCTCGTGGAAGACTGCGAGCAGCCCGCGCTGCAGAAGCACATTCAACGGCTGCGCCACGGCGTGTGGCTCACGAACTCGGAGCACGAGTATTTTCTCCTGCTGCCACTGCTCAAGTTGGAACAGAGACTGATTCCCTTTTGCAAGCTGAGCACGGACTACCATTTCGCCTACACGTATGCCATCGGCCGGCAGAGCCACGTCGGGTTCAGGACGCCTGTCTACAGTATCAACGCGCATCCACACGCGGGCGATCCGGTCTCTTACTTTCTGTACCCGCTGCACGTCTCGGGTAGCCATCTACGCATCACGTCGGTGGCCGCCGCGCTCCATCTGGCTCACCTTCGCCTCATGACGCGCGAGTACAATGCCGTGCCGCCACTGATCAAGGCCGCGTTCAAGGACGTGCCGTACGATGATCAGATCGAGGGTGGCCTCGTGGTTGAGATCTTGAACTTCAAGGAGAGCTCTCATATCGCGGTAGACGGGATCGCGTGCATCATGCCCCTCATCCTCGCGTGCCTCGAGAATGGCTTTTGGCGTACGGTCAGTATCGCCGCATTGCAAGGCAACAGCATACGCACAATATACATGCGGTACGTGATCGGAATCAAAGACGTCTCGCCCGAATGCCTCGTCGAGCCTGAGCACGAGCTGCTGCTCTGTGAGTGGTTGGGTATGTTGGGGCGGCAGGAGCTAATCAAGGCCGAGCTGCGTCTGCTCAAGAGCGACAAGACATCCGAGTCGCTTCCCATCCCTCCTGCCCGGACGGCCGGCGGCGAGTTCCAGCGGCGGAATAGGGAGCTCGAACCGCGTGCAAACGGCGGCGTCTTTTGGCGCGAGTGGATCTCGCGCTGTCCCAAGATTCTGGCCAACGCTCGAGCACACTTTTTGGAGGGACCTCCGGGCCCGCCGATGAAATTGCGCATCGCACGACGCGAGACTCATTGCATCATGCTCGCATGGGACCAGCCGGCGGCCGAGACACCGTCTGGTTTGTGGTGGGAGGCAATCGGCACCTCACGGCCAAGTGCCGCGGAGGATCTCGAGCTGCATAACGACGAACTGTGTCGAGAGCTTCCATCGCACAACGAATTCACCACGTCCGAGTGGCAAAAGTTTCGCGTGGGGAGCCTCAAGGCTGGCCAGTTTATCAAAGGCTGCGACGGCCAGTTTTACAAGCCCGTGTTGGTCAAGATAGCCCCTGTGGAGGGCTACATCATTGAGCACAGAGTGGTGGGTACCGAATCTGGCGACGCGCACGTGTGGATCAATACGCTGAGCGAGCTGGAGATGGTGCGCAAGGGGCGCAAGGGCGGCGAGAAGGGGGTCGAGAAGGAGAAGAGGGGCGAGAAGCCTGTCGTCGTGTGGCAGACCACGACGAGTTTCTTGCTGGGCGGCGGCGACATGGCGGAAGTACTGCAACGAGAAGTCTCGTACACATTCCGCGTGATTGCTGTCAGCCGGAAGGGCACGTCGGATCCCCTCGAGATGCAAGATCCTGCGAAGACGAAGACGGAGGGCATCGGGCCTGTTGCTCCGAACCAGAAGGACGCCAAGGAGATAGCCGATCGCGATGTCACCAAGGAGCTGCCTTCGCGGTCGAGGGCAGCGACAGTTGAGGGCTACAATCAGACAGAATGTTGGCCTGAAGCACTTAGATTCACGCCGACCACAGCTGAGCCCACCTCATCCCGCCAGCAGATGGTCAACCTTCTCAAGATGCTCCAAAATGATGGTCTTTGGCAACGTCACGTGCAAATGGGCTTTCCGTACTTGTACGGCCTCGTCACCGGCCGCTGTCGGCTGCGTCTGTCGGAGACCTTTGATAAGACCTCTGAGGAGCCTGAGCCGGCCACCGCGCCCAGTGAGGCAGAGCAGTATCCTGGAATGGAGCACAGCTACGAAGACGAGAGCGCTGACATCATACCCTCGGTGGTCGTACACCCCCTCGACCTCGACGAGAGCAGAACGTCGTCCTCTGACCCTACGGCAGCCGTTCCCGCCGAGAATCTGAGCGTGCTGAAGATGGTGCTCTGCAAGATACTCATGCGCTCGCTCGTGGACCAAGGCGATGCAACGGTCGAAAATCACGAGGGCCTCGTGGCGCTGCTCTCGGTGTTGGTCGAGGTGATGCAGTTCGACGCTGGCCGCAAGCTTATGCATACGCTGCCTCTCTTTCCAGTGGCGCGCAACGTCGCGGCATTGGACTCGACGGCAGGGCTGCGCGTGGACGCGGGGCAAGCCTTTACCTTCTTCCAGATCCTGTTCCGCGAGACGCCCAGAATGGTGGCGCTGCTCCGCGAGGAAGAAGCTGGCGTGGGAAAAGAAGGTGGCAAGGAAGGAGCTGGCGAGGAAGAAGGTGGCAAGGAAAAAGGTGGCGAGGAAGAAGGTGGCAAGGAAAAAGGTGGCGAGGTCCAGCAGACGGGCATGCTCGCCGATCTCCGCCAATTTTCCCAGCGCTTTTTTGGCGATTTTGGCACTGCGGAGAGGGCAGCGGCGGCGGCGCCCACTGTGGAGACGGTGGCAGATGACGACAATCAGGAGGCGCCGGGGGTCAAGCAGGATGAACGCGCGCCAGAAGGAGGCAAGGAAGAAGGTGGCGAGGAAGAAGCCGCCCTGACCGAGGAGCAGCAGCAGGTGTTGAGCAGGTTCGAACGCGCGACGAGCCAGAAGGATGTTTACGTGAAGCTGAGCCGCCACGACATCCGGCCAGTGAATATCCAGGTGTCCGAAAGTGCTAATGCTTCGGCCTTGCTGGAGCTCCCGCGACCCGCCGACGCTCGCCTCACCCTCCAAGAGGTGAAGGAACCCCTCCACGCGTTTGCGGACGAGCACACAGAGGAGCAGGCAAGGGTGGTTGAGGCGGAGTCGCAACTCGAGACGCCCTTTGTCAGCGAGCTAAAGAATATATGGAGCACGCGCTTCCATGAAGATTATCCGAAGAAGAAAGACCCAGGTGACAATGAGTATGACAGTCGACGAGCGCCTGGGCTGCCGGACCAGCGCTTAGTCGAATCCTTAGTCGTTGACCTCGAATACGAGCAGAAACAAAAGGCGGAGGACCCGCGGCCGAGGGTGCAGCTAAAGGGGCTCCCGCAAATCGAGCTGGAGCAGCTTTCTGACCACGTGCAAGTGATTGAGCGCCAAGCAAAGCAAAGCACGGCGCCAAGCAAACCAGTCAGCGACCCGAACGCGGCCAGCCAGGCGCTCGCCCGCTTTCACGAGCGGCTCGTGCGACTCAGCGTGCAGCTCAGCCAGACGATTCGCAAGGAGACGGCTGCAATGGCGCGCGGCGTGGCGCGCGTGGAAGAAATCGGCTGCCGCGCTGACAGCGGCAGCACGACGCAGACGCTGGCGCGCGTGGAAGAAATCGGCAGCCGCGCTGACAGCAACAGCACAACGCAGACGCTGCTGCTTCTCAGCCAGCGTGCCGTGCGTCCCTCGTTTGAGCGCCTACTCGCCTCAATGCTCTCCTCGACGCAGGAAGCTGACCTGAGGATGGTTGACCCTGAGCTGTGCAAGCGCATGCCAGAGCTCAACGCCGAGATCATCTCATGCCAGCTTCGTGGCTGTCGGCTGCGGTTACTGGGCGCGTGTGCCGGCGGCTGCGACGACCTTGAGGCGACGACGAGCAAGATGTGCATGCGACTGCTCGCCGCGAGCTTTGCAGCCACGTGCCCCGCCTCTCGCGCGCCGACGGCCGAGCTGCTGCAGCACTCACTTCGGAAGCACGGCAGCGACGTGCTCAAGGCGCTTGGCGGGCTCATTCAACTAACGGAGGCGATTAAGAAGCTGGCGGTGGAACTGCAAGAGGTGAGCTCGTTCAGTGAAGAGGAGGCGGGGCACGCGGCGTACCTCCTGGTGCACGGCTGTGGCTTTGACACCGGCGCGATCAGCGTGAAGCATGAACCGATCGAGAACACCTCCCCCACGACCGCCGCCGCCTTCGCCCCCACCGTCATCCCCTCCTCCGTCCCCACCAACCTCACCACCGTCGACGCCGACGCCCAGGCCACTGCCCTAACCTCCACCTCCGGAAAAACCTCCTCCAACCCCGCCACCACCGCGACCACCCAGACCGCCTCCATCACCATCTCCCCGGCCTCGTGGGCACTACTCGCGGGCATGCATGTGATGAGCGCGGAGGAATTGATGGAGGCGGTCCGATGCACCAAGCGTGGGGTGTGCTGGAACGGCGTGCCGCTCGATATCGGAAGCGCTATATCGAACGCCCTGCCGCCCACAAAGGCAGAGATCGATGTGCTTGCCCAAAAGGCGGGCACGCTCGCGGCAAGCCTGCGCACGAAACGCTGGTTTGTCAAGCAGGATGGGGCCACGGACGACGTGGTGCGCAAGTATGGCAGCTCCGAGAGTGTGAGCTTCGACCCGCGCTTCCTGGCGTTTGAGTTTGCCGCAAAGTTTATGTTGCGCAAAGAGCAGGTGGAGATGATCAAGGGCATGGCAGAGCAGTGGAAGAATGGGCAGTCGTGCTGCCAGCAGTTCCTGATGGGCTCCGGCAAGACCACAGTGGTGGCACCTCTGCTTGCGCTGCTCCTCGGCGGCGGCGGCGGGTCCGAGAGCGCACCCAGCGACGGCAGCGCGACGGCGGGCGTTTCGAGTGGCGCCCGATTGGTCGTGCAGATCGTCCCGGACGCGTTGCTCAACATGAGCATCAGCGTGATGCGCAACGCCTTTGGAACGACCATCGTCAAGCCCATCGTCTCGTTCGCCTTCGAACGCGCGGCCGCAGGTGCTGACATGATTAAGCTCCTGCGCGGCATCCAGCGGCGGCTCAGCATCGCATGCGATCAGGGCGGCGTCGTGTGCACGACGCCCGGCGCCATCAAGTCGATCTTCCTCTCGTTCCTCGATCGGATGCACCTCGAGGAGCGTGCACCGCGCCTCTTCTTCCTGCCGAAGAGCGCGCTCAAGCTCGAGAAGCAGCAGCGGGCGAGCGTCGACAAGATCGCGTTGGCGATGCGCACCCGCTCCGACGAGGCGGACGTGATCCAGCGCATCCTGTGCATCTTCCAAGGCGCGACAGCACTCATCGACGAGGTCGACATGGTGTTGCACCCGCTGCGCTCCGAGCTCAACTTCCCCATCGGCAAGAAGGTCGAGCTACAACTGATGCGCATCCCCGAGGCGGAGAGCGAGGGCGCCAAGGGCGGCAAAGAGGAGGACGCGCTAGACGAGGACAACGGCCAGCTGCGCTGGCTGCTGCCGATTCACCTGTTCGACGGCGTGTACGCCGCGCTCGAGAATGACCCGATGGCGGAGCTCGCGTGGCGCAAGGAAGAAGCGCTGCATCACCACCTCGAGGATCCAGCGAATGAGGCGCCACTTATCCTCAAACAGCTGCAAGAATGCATCGAGGCGGGCAGTGTGGAGAGCAGCATCGCGCGCTTGCCACACCTCGTGCTGCTCCAGAAGACATTCTACGAGAAGCAGATGCGTAAGCCGCTTGGGCGGTGGTGCTGTCTGTGGTACTTGGCACAGGCTTGTGTCCAGAAGGAAGTGAAAGCGGCCAAGATAGCGCATTCGGGGGCGCTCGACCTTGGGGATGGAGTGGTTACGTACATGACGACCGGCGAGATCAACCCGGGCGATTTTGACGACTTCATGCGCCAAATCGTCGACAAGCAGGCACTCGCGCTGCTCAATCTGTGCAAGCTCTATCTCGTCTCACTACTGCCGCACGTGCTGGGTAAGCGCATCCGCGTCGACTTTGGTCTGCTGCAGGAGCAGGACGCCATCCGCATCCAGCAGCTAGAGTTCGATGAGAAGGAGCAGCGTACCGGTAAGAGAGAAAACCCGATCAGGGAGGAGCTCCTTGAGATCCGCCGCAAGTCGCGCGAGCTGCTCGCCGTCCCATTTGTCGGCAAGGACGCGCCGTCGCGTGCCGCTGAGTTCTCCAACCCCGACGTGGTCATCGGACTCACGGTAGCCGCGTACCGTATCGAGGGGCTGCGCGAGCGCTACGACATGGCCGCCCTTGTCAAGCAGGAGCGCCTCGACTTCGACCGCTCAACAGGCGAGGAGTCGAAGCGCCCGCAGTGGGTGCGCTTCGACCGCTGGATCAAGCTGGGCCAGGAGCGGTGGAAGCGCACCCACGGCGAAGAAGAGGTCGTTCCTGGAGCTGCGGGCGAGCTCGCGCTCAACCACATCCGGGTGGGCGACGAGAAGCAGGTGGCGCAACTGTCCAAGTTGCTCCACAGAGAGCCGTCACTTATCTGCTTTTACCTTGACCAGTACTGCTTCAGGCTGACGCAGCGCAACGTGGAGGGCGGCGGCGGCTACGCGGTCGAGAAGCTCTCGGCGTGCGGCATGGACCTCGGATCCAATCTCTTCAAAAGGGTCGTTGGCTTTTCGGGCACGCCTTCGAGCCTCGTGCCGAAAGATATGCAGGAGCGAGAGGGAGGTATTCGCGTCCAAAAGGGCTCGGACGCCAACATGATCAACGTGCTCACGTCGCCGAAGTACGTGACTCTCCAGCGTCTGAAAGACATCGCTCACCCATGGAGCGTGGAGGACCTGCTCCTGTGGGTGGCGCTCGCGTCGCCACCCTTCCACGCCTTCATCGACACGGGCGCACTCGTCACTGGCTTCACCAACGAGGAGGTGGCCAGGTACTGCCTGACGCACGGCCTAAAATGGGCGAAGGCTGCGGTCTTCCTCGACCCGCAGGACAGGCAGATGGTGGTTCTCAAAGGCGGCGGGCCGGCGACGCCGCTCGCCAACGTGAGCATTTCGCTCAGCGAGCGCTTCACTTTTTATGACCAAGTGCACACGACGGGCATGGACATCAAGCAGGCTGCTGATGCGCGCGCCGCGGTGACAATTGGCAAGGGCATGGTGATGCGCGACCACACGCAGGCGTGCTGGCGCATGCGGCAGCTGGGCGAGGGACAAACGCTCACCGTGGTGCTCCCCCCAGAAATCGAGAAGCTCATTGATAGCATGAGCGACGCGGCTGAGCCTCCGAGCTCCGCGGGCGAGATTGTACGGCCAGTGTTGGCATCGACGGGAATCGCCGCGCTCACGGCGCGCGGAGCTAAGGACAAGAAGGAGGAAGCTGCTGCCGCGGGAGAGAGCACGGCGCGGCCGGCGTTGGGCCTCTTCAAGCTGTCTGACAAGGGCCGCGACCCTGACGCGCCGATGGCAACGCCTCGCAAGGATGCTCCGGAAACTTCGCGCCGCAAGAAGGCAGGGATGCCGGACGAGCCAGCGTCGACTAAGGCAGCCGCCGGGCCTGCAGCAGCAACAAGGCCTGACGGTACTTTTGTGCAGGACCTGGACTCGCAGCCAGCGACAGTCGAGACGAAGCCTCCAGCACCCATCGAATTGAAGATCGACCTGAACGCGATCATGCGCTGGCTCATATGCAACTCGCTCGACGCCGAGATGCTGATGGCGAAGCAGCTGCTGATACAGCAGGCCCAAAACGTGCTGCGCAAGCACGCGCTCTCGCTGCTCCTGCGCGAATCTCATGACGGTGGCGATGGTGGCGGTGGCGGCGGTGCCGCAGCAGTCGGTGGAGCTGGTCGCGCCGCCGCCGACGCGCCGCTCGTGCCGAGCTCTCTTTTCTCGCTCTCTCACAGCGACGCGCCGGGGGTGCTCATCGAGGAGTTGCCCACATTGACCGTGAAGCTCCTTGCCCTCCATGCAGAGCTCAAGATGGAGGAGGAGAAAGAGAGCAGGACAGCCGACGACGGCCAGTATGCGCATATCAAGAACACTCGGGACGCGATTCACGTGCTGGTGCGCAACCTCTACGCACCACCCGCGCCGTTGCGCGATTATGGCCACGCTACCCCTGAGCAAATCATCAAAGCTACAATTAACGTGTTATCTTGGTCGGGGGTGGTTGCGGACGACGTGTCCGCCATCTTCGACCCGACCGATGGCAGCAAAGCCGGGGGGATGGACAAGAATGAGTTGAGTAACCTCCATCAGTGCCTGAAGAACATCCACGACGAGTCTACTTACTGGTACTGGTACATCTTCACCAGGTTTCATTTCCCGCAGAAGACGATGCAGAGCCTCTTCACCGGTTCGGTCTTCACCGAGCCGAGCAAAGTGGTCGCCAACTGTCGCCAACTGTCACAGAACCGAGAAGAAAAAGGAGGCACACAGCCAAAGAATGAGGATAAGCAGCACGGTACAGGCGAGAAGAAAGAGGAGACAAATGAGGATGACACGATGTGGAAAGCTCTTGCAAGGGTCAGCCTCAGCCCGCTGGAGTGGCAGCTCCTCTCCGTGCAGGACAAGCCCGAGGGCGGCGTCGAGCTGAGCTGTGAGAAGCTCGCTGCGGCGCTCGCGGAGGGCCGAACCAAATTCTCGCAGGCCGAGTGGGACGCGTTTGGCGTCAGCAGCCTGCTGACCGAGAACTATTTGCATGCCTCTGGCAAGTACTTTGGGCCAAGACCGCTGGCAAAGGACTTACTCGCGACGCTCAAGAGAAAAAGTTTTGAGCCTGAACTCGGCGGCTTTACGATCAAGCAATGCCTGAAGCCCGCCCTCAAAGAGGGCGGGCCGCATGCTGACATGTGTGTGGCGGGCGGCATCTCCTCGTACAAGCACCTGCGCGAGCTATTTCTGCCCGTCGTGCGCCGACTGCATCCCTACTTCGACAAGACTGTCAAATCTTGCTCTGACATGTGGTCGACGGAGGTGGAAATGTTCCTTGCAAGTCTCGCGGTCGACGAGGCGGAGGCCAAGGCGATGGAGGCGAAGGCGATGCGAGCGCGTGTTGGCGAGCTGCAGGCGCAGCTCACCAACGGCACCATCACGTCCGAGGGACGCAAAGAGCTCGAGCGCCAGGAGGTCCAGCTCACGCAGCTCAATGACGAAGCTGTGGTGGCTGCGCAGATGGCGGCACAAGCGGACGAGACAAGAAATTTCACCACGCACGTCGCGTCTGTTTCCTTCTGGTGCACGCGGAACCTAAGCGCCTACCCCTTTTTGCCCGCCTGTGGGCCCAAAGCCCTTCAGGATGTCTCGAACACGTTCAAGAAAGCGTTCACGGAGATCTCGGACACGTTCAAGAAAGCGTTCACGAAGACCCAGCAGGACCTGGACAAGCTATGCAAAAAAGAAGAGGCGGCGAAGGCGAGTGAAGTGCTGGCGAAGAGGGATGAGGGCGAAGGTTCACGTTGGAAGCGTCCATCTCGAGTGGCACCTGCCGCTGCGGCACCTGCCGCTGCCGCCATTGAGCCCAGCGGTCGCGGCGAGTTTGCGGACCCAAAGCGCTGCGCCGAGCTCTTTCAAGGTGTGTACCGCGAGCTGACCTCGATCGACGCCAACGAGCAGCTCAACCTGAAAGCGGCAGGCGCCTTGTTCGAGCAGCCTGCCATCGGTTCGCTCGCGCGTGTCGTGACTGATGATGACGAGCAAGAGCAAGCGCAAGCGCACACGCAGATTGAAGTCGAATGGCAGAAGCACCGCGCGCTCTTCCGCAACACCGACCACGACCGCTCGGTGCTGGCCTGGGTCAATGCGGAGGAGCATCTGCGGCTCATGGTCGAGTTCAAGGGGTGCGACGTGAGCGAGACATTCTGCGCGTTCGCGACCGTGTACGAGATGCTGCGTTGGCGTCTCAAGCAGAACGGCGAGGAGTACGCGCACGACGCGATGTTTGGCTGGGTGGGGTACGATCCGCATCAAATTGGCACGTGCTTCGAGGGCGCGCTGCGCATTCGGCTGGACTACAACGAGGATAAGGCAACGGCCGAAACGGTGGGCGACGAGCAGGCCGACCGTGAGGAGGAGACTCGAGAGAGCATTCTCAAGGAGTTTGACCTCAAGCTCTCATCGCCGCTCACCAGCAATGCGGCTGGCAGCGACGAGAACAGCAGGTACGAGGTGAAAGAGACGTGGTACATGCTGCGCACTCACTTGCGCATCGGTAAACGAGATGAGCGCATCGGCAAACGAGACGCCAAGGGTGTGTCAGCAATGGCACGGGACGATGCATCGATCATAAGCGAGCTCATGCTAATCCAGGATCTCGTGCACGGCGGCGCGAAGCGGCTCCTCGCACTCGACCAGCGTCTGATCTCGACGGCGAAGGAGCGGAACGAAGAGTTACAACGCAAGGCATGTGAGGCGAAGCAGCTCCGCGAGGAGCGTGAGGCCGTGTACCACGTCGGGCTGGATCTCCTCGGCTGGCCGACGCCCAAGCTCAACGGAAGCGGCAACAAGATCCCTCCTCAAGAGATCTACACAACCCGCCTGCTCGAGAGTGGCGAAGTCATTCGGGGCTGCGTCCGGCTGCACCGCGAGGACGTGACCGAATCGCTACTGATCGTGCCCAAACCCAAATTTGTGGCGAGCGATGCGGAGAACGTGACCAAGACCATCGCGCTCTACGCCAACCTCGCCTTACACTTTGACCGCATGCAGCGACTGCAAGTCGAAGGCGGCGTCCACACCCGCATAAACCTTGATTCGGCCGAAGCGAAATTCGTATCTTCGCGTGTGCTATTGCGATTACAGGATCCGAGCGCGGTCTTCGACTCAATCCTGAGCAGCACGGGCGCCACGGACACGCGCACCATCAGCGAGATCGGGGACTACCTCATCACTCAGCGCATGATGGACGCTCTCAAAGAGCTGCGCGACTTCGAAAGTTCGAAAGGCAAGGGCAGCAGCAAGAGCGCGGAAGAGCGCGGCCTCAACACTGAGATGGTGCAGGAGCAGGAGCAGCAGCAGCAGGTAGAGAAAGTCGAGCAGCAGACTGAGTTTGGCGACTTCGACGACTACATCATTCGCGAGCAGCTCCGATGGTGCCCCATCTTCGTTCTGCGTGCGTCGAAACGTGAAACGCTGCTGCGCGAGAAGCTCTTACCCTTCGAGACGCTGAAGATGAAGGGCGAGACGGCGCACGAGGGCGTGTTGTGGCCAGAGAAGAATGCTCAGGAAATGTCACTCCTCTTCTCGCCCAACTGGGCAGCGCGTGAGTACCGAGGCAGTCGCACGCGACGTGTGCGCAACATCGAGGTGCTTGTGCGCGTGATACACTCGCCTACGAGCTCCTCTCTTGTGCTTGTGACTCTGGAGGAGGCGGAGGGAATCATGCGAGCCCTTGATGCGCTCTCGGAGCGCGCGCCGCGCACCTCCCTTGATGCGCTCTCGGAGCGCGCGCCGCGCACCTCGAACGCCCGGGCCGCCGCAACAAAGCAGGGCTCAGATCCGATCATCGAGATGTACTCGCTCCAAGGCGTCTTGCTGTCCCGCCACGGCACGAGCGGCGGCTCGACGGAGGAGCAGGAGGAGCAGAAGGTGCCGAAGGAGCAGAAGGACGAGGCGGTCACGGTGGACCTCGGCAACCGGCTCATCAGCGAGCAGTACCTTTTAGATAATTTAGATAAGGACGACGAGAGCCAGGATCCAGAGAGGCTTCTCATGCACTTCGGCAGCATGCGCGAGAAAACTTCGGCCAAGGAGAGGTTCCTGCTGACCGCCACCTTTGTGCGACTGCGCTTCTGGAATTCAGAGTTCATCTTCGCGTCGTCAGAACTCCTTGCGCTGCTCGCCAGCCTCAAGTCGCTGGGCTTCACGGCTTCGGATGTCGCGAAGGTCTTCTGGGAGCTGCACAAGGGGCGGCGGCGTGACACGTCGCAAGCGGACATCTTGAATACGGACCTGCATGCGCTCCTGGGCAACAAGGCGACTGAATGGGACGTGCTCTGTGAGTTGGAGAATGCCAACAAGAAGGAGGAAAACCTTGGCAGCAAGCAATCAACCTTGGAGGAGCGCATCAAAGAGGTGCGCAAGGACGACGCGACGGCGAGCGCGAGCAGGAAACCCGTCGTCCGCGAGGCGCGTATGCGTGGCGAGCGGAGCGCCGTCGAGAGGGCCGACTCAAGCGTCTTGACGCCGGCCACCGCCGAAGCCACCCCGGCTGGGCTGTCGGCGCACCTGATCGCCGTGACTCCAGAGACGGCTGGTGAGCTCTCAATGGTGGCGGGCACGCAGCTCGAGCTGTACGCTTCCAACCTGCTCTGGACGCGCTCGGGCTCGTTTGTCACTGTCTGCCCGCGCGGCTGCTTGCTTCGGCCGAGCAGCGGCAGGTGGTACATGGAGCTGAACGTCCATCGGACGTCGGCGTCGGGCGGCACGATCTTTGGGGTGGTGACAGAGCGGTTCAATTCGGCGAGCAAGGCTGTGGGCGCGGACGAGTTCTCTTGGGGAGTGGGCGAGAAGGGACTGCGTCACGCCAACCAGAACACGCCGATCTCGTCAGGGGATCTATGGCAGGATGGCGACGTGGTTGGCTGCCTGATCGACTGCAAGCAGGCAGAGCTGCGATTCTACCGCAACGGCCTCGAGCTGCAGGGCGGAGTCGCCTCCTTTTTGGACGTGCGGGGCCAGATTGGCCTGTGCCCCGCCCTCACCATTGACTGCGGCTTCCTCGGATTCTTCAACCTCGGCGAGTCGCCGTTTCGGTATCCGCCGAACATGGCCGGTGTGAAGGCGGTCTACGCGTTCGTGCTGGAGCAGCGCACGCTCCAGCATCTCCGTATGAGCAACGCTCCGGGCAAGATGCGCGCCTTATTCAATCGGAGGGCCGTCAAGATCGAGCCGAGCGGAAACGAGTGGAGCTTGAAGCGCGTCCCGAACTGTTGGCGCGATCCGACGGTCTCGCTCGACGGTGTGCTGCTGACGCACGCACACGCAGATTGAAGTCGAATGGCAGAAGCACCGCGCGCTCTTCCGCAACACCGACCACGACCGCTCGGTGCTGGCCTGGGTCAATGCGGAGGAGCATCTGCGGCTCATGGTCGAGTTCAAGGGGTGCGACGTGAGCGAGACATTCTGCGCGTTCGCGACCGTGTACGAGATGCTGCGTTGGCGTCTCAAGCAGAACGGCGAGGAGTACGCGCACGACGCGATGTTTGGCTGGGTGGGGTACGATCCGCATCAAATTGGCACGTGCTTCGAGGGCGCGCTGCGCATTCGGCTGGACTACAACGAGGATAAGGCAACGGCCGAAACGGTGGGCGACGAGCAGGCCGACCGTGAGGAGGAGACTCGAGAGAGCATTCTCAAGGAGTTTGACCTCAAGCTCTCATCGCCGCTCACCAGCAATGCGGCTGGCAGCGACGAGAACAGCAGGTACGAGGTGAAAGAGACGTGGTACATGCTGCGCACTCACTTGCGCATCGGTAAACGAGATGAGCGCATCGGCAAACGAGACGCCAAGGGTGTGTCAGCAATGGCACGGGACGATGCATCGATCATAAGCGAGCTCATGCTAATCCAGGATCTCGTGCACGGCGGCGCGAAGCGGCTCCTCGCACTCGACCAGCGTCTGATCTCGACGGCGAAGGAGCGGAACGAAGAGTTACAACGCAAGGCATGTGAGGCGAAGCAGCTCCGCGAGGAGCGTGAGGCCGTGTACCACGTCGGGCTGGATCTCCTCGGCTGGCCGACGCCCAAGCTCAACGGAAGCGGCAACAAGATCCCTCCTCAAGAGATCTACACAACCCGCCTGCTCGAGAGTGGCGAAGTCATTCGGGGCTGCGTCCGGCTGCACCGCGAGGACGTGACCGAATCGCTACTGATCGTGCCCAAACCCAAATTTGTGGCGAGCGATGCGGAGAACGTGACCAAGACCATCGCGCTCTACGCCAACCTCGCCTTACACTTTGACCGCATGCAGCGACTGCAAGTCGAAGGCGGCGTCCACACCCGCATAAACCTTGATTCGGCCGAAGCGAAATTCGTATCTTCGCGTGTGCTATTGCGATTACAGGATCCGAGCGCGGTCTTCGACTCAATCCTGAGCAGCACGGGCGCCACGGACACGCGCACCATCAGCGAGATCGGGGACTACCTCATCACTCAGCGCATGATGGACGCTCTCAAAGAGCTGCGCGACTTCGAAAGTTCGAAAGGCAAGGGCAGCAGCAAGAGCGCGGAAGAGCGCGGCCTCAACACTGAGATGGTGCAGGAGCAGGAGCAGCAGCAGCAGGTAGAGAAAGTCGAGCAGCAGACTGAGTTTGGCGACTTCGACGACTACATCATTCGCGAGCAGCTCCGATGGTGCCCCATCTTCGTTCTGCGTGCGTCGAAACGTGAAACGCTGCTGCGCGAGAAGCTCTTACCCTTCGAGACGCTGAAGATGAAGGGCGAGACGGCGCACGAGGGCGTGTTGTGGCCAGAGAAGAATGCTCAGGAAATGTCACTCCTCTTCTCGCCCAACTGGGCAGCGCGTGAGTACCGAGGCAGTCGCACGCGACGTGTGCGCAACATCGAGGTGCTTGTGCGCGTGATACACTCGCCTACGAGCTCCTCTCTTGTGCTTGTGACTCTGGAGGAGGCGGAGGGAATCATGCGAGCCCTTGATGCGCTCTCGGAGCGCGCGCCGCGCACCTCCCTTGATGCGCTCTCGGAGCGCGCGCCGCGCACCTCGAACGCCCGGGCCGCCGCAACAAAGCAGGGCTCAGATCCGATCATCGAGATGTACTCGCTCCAAGGCGTCTTGCTGTCCCGCCACGGCACGAGCGGCGGCTCGACGGAGGAGCAGGAGGAGCAGAAGGTGCCGAAGGAGCAGAAGGACGAGGCGGTCACGGTGGACCTCGGCAACCGGCTCATCAGCGAGCAGTACCTTTTAGATAATTTAGATAAGGACGACGAGAGCCAGGATCCAGAGAGGCTTCTCATGCACTTCGGCAGCATGCGCGAGAAAACTTCGGCCAAGGAGAGGTTCCTGCTGACCGCCACCTTTGTGCGACTGCGCTTCTGGAATTCAGAGTTCATCTTCGCGTCGTCAGAACTCCTTGCGCTGCTCGCCAGCCTCAAGTCGCTGGGCTTCACGGCTTCGGATGTCGCGAAGGTCTTCTGGGAGCTGCACAAGGGGCGGCGGCGTGACACGTCGCAAGCGGACATCTTGAATACGGACCTGCATGCGCTCCTGGGCAACAAGGCGACTGAATGGGACGTGCTCTGTGAGTTGGAGAATGCCAACAAGAAGGAGGAAAACCTTGGCAGCAAGCAATCAACCTTGGAGGAGCGCATCAAAGAGGTGCGCAAGGACGACGCGACGGCGAGCGCGAGCAGGAAACCCGTCGTCCGCGAGGCGCGTATGCGTGGCGAGCGGAGCGCCGTCGAGAGGGCCGACTCAAGCGTCTTGACGCCGGCCACCGCCGAAGCCACCCCGGCTGGGCTGTCGGCGCACCTGATCGCCGTGACTCCAGAGACGGCTGGTGAGCTCTCAATGGTGGCGGGCACGCAGCTCGAGCTGTACGCTTCCAACCTGCTCTGGACGCGCTCGGGCTCGTTTGTCACTGTCTGCCCGCGCGGCTGCTTGCTTCGGCCGAGCAGCGGCAGGTGGTACATGGAGCTGAACGTCCATCGGACGTCGGCGTCGGGCGGCACGATCTTTGGGGTGGTGACAGAGCGGTTCAATTCGGCGAGCAAGGCTGTGGGCGCGGACGAGTTCTCTTGGGGAGTGGGCGAGAAGGGACTGCGTCACGCCAACCAGAACACGCCGATCTCGTCAGGGGATCTATGGCAGGATGGCGACGTGGTTGGCTGCCTGATCGACTGCAAGCAGGCAGAGCTGCGATTCTACCGCAACGGCCTCGAGCTGCAGGGCGGAGTCGCCTCCTTTTTGGACGTGCGGGGCCAGATTGGCCTGTGCCCCGCCCTCACCATTGACTGCGGCTTCCTCGGATTCTTCAACCTCGGCGAGTCGCCGTTTCGGTATCCGCCGAACATGGCCGGTGTGAAGGCGGTCTACGCGTTCGTGCTGGAGCAGCGCACGCTCCAGCATCTCCGTATGAGCAACGCTCCGGGCAAGATGCGCGCCTTATTCAATCGGAGGGCCGTCAAGATCGAGCCGAGCGGAAACGAGTGGAGCTTGAAGCGCGTCCCGAACTGTTGGCGCGATCCGACGGTCTCGCTCGACGGTGTGCTGCTGACGCACGGCAAGTGGTTTTTCGAGGTCGACCTGGGAACCAATCCGTTCGGCTACATGCAGATTGGGTGCCACGACACGCTCTTCAAGCCGGCCAGTGGCGACCAAGGGCTGGGCGACGACAAGCACTCGTGGGCTCTCGAAGTGGGTGGCTTCCGACGGCGCACCGGCCTGCTCCGGCACGCGGGCAAGCGCGTCAAGTGGGACGACAAGTTCAAGGGCCTCTCCACTGGGCTAATCGGCTGCGCCATAGACGTTGATCGCGGCACGATCCGCTACGTAATTAAGGACAAGAATGGGGAGCTGTACGTGAATGTCGCGTATGAGGGTGTGGCCTTTGCGGGCGGCCTCATCCCCTCGCTCACGTTGTACTGCTACCAGCCGATCGTACGACTCTACGACTGCGAGCTGCTGCAGGCGGCCAAGCTGCCGCCCGAGCTCGCTGAGTACCGGCCAATCGGCAACCTCCTCGCGATCACAAAGGGCGCAAGCGTCGCGACGCCGATGCTCGAAACGTCGATCGATCGGATGACGAAGCGCCTGCTGCCCACGAGCGGCCACAACACTCTCTTCTTCGACGACACGTACAAAGTCCACTGCACGGCCTTTCTCGGTTCGCTCACAGCGCCGGGTCTCACTGCGTACCCGCCAAGCCAGGTGCCTCGCAAGCTGTATTACGAGGTGAAGATCGAGCGTCTCGGCGGCGCGGGTACCGCCTCCGACGTCTTCGACTTAGAGGCGCGCGAGTACGTCGAGAGCGACGACAAGCCTGGTCAGAAGGTGGTGCAGGAGGGCGGACCGGCAGCATTCGGGTGGGCGACCTCGCGCTTCAGAGGGGACTACTCGCAGATGGTTGGCGTGGGCGACGAGCGGATCTCGTGGGGCTTCGCCGGCGCCAACCTCGACAAGGATGGCGGGAAGGCGGCCAAGGGCGGCGACGAGGGTGAGGCGGACGATAGGCTGCACCAGTACGCCCTCTTCAAGTCTGCCGATGCGTCGCCCTCACCGCCCATCCCATGGCACGAGGACAATGCAAAATGGGCCACGGGCGGCGTCGTAGGCTGCGCGATCACCATCCAGCCCGACGCCACCGGCCACCTTGACTACTACTACAACGGCAAAATGGTGCATACGACAAGAATCCGCGACAACCTCCTGCTCAATGGCGTGATGCCCGCCATCTCTCTGCACGCGAACATGTGTGTAACCGTCAACTTTGGCGATGGCGGCAAGTTCAACCACGCGCCCTCAGGGTTCAACCCGGTTTTGAGTGCTGCGGCGAGCGTCGACGCTCCAAGAAGTGCGGCGACGCCACGAGAAGCGCGGCGAAACCACAAGACGCGCAGCGATGTGCTGGCGGCTGCGGGTGAGCTCACGAAGCAGAGTAGGGAGGAGGGGGGGAGATTGGAACTTGCAAGAAGTGCCATGGAAGAGGCCAAGCACACCGGCGTGCTATGGGCCGAGGGCAAGCCCACAGAACTCGGCGAAGCGCTGTACCGCCCCTTCATCACGGGCTGCTCGCTGCTCAATCTGAGCGAGCTCAATCTGAGCGAGCCGCTCACGATCGCAGCGATCTTTGATGTGCTGGAAGGGCAACCACCTGCCGTTGTGGAAGGGCGACCACCTGCCGTTGTGGTCTCGAGCATCGTGTGCAAGCGTTCCTTGCTGCGCGCTGTGAGCATTGAGACACTCGCGCAGCGTATCGAGTCGCAGACTCAGCTGGAGCGGCTCGACCTGAGCAACAACACCTTGGGCGCGGAGGGCATCGCCACACTCGCGGTGGCGCTGCGATCAATGAACAATCATGCGCTCGAAGAGCTCGACGTATCCGATAACAATGTCGGTAACGAGGGCATCGCCGCGCTCTGTAGCAACATCTCAGCACCAACCGTCAACGGGCCCACGGGGCTTCGCGTACTGCGGCTCGCGCGCAACTCGATCTCAGCGACAGGTGTGCAGGCGATCGGCAACGCGCTCGCGCGGCTGCCGCTGGAGGAGCTCTACCTCGACAAGAACGGGCTCGGGCCTGGGGGCGCCGAGCACCTCGCCGACGCGCTTTCGAGCAACAGCCATTTGCGAGTCCTCTCGCTCTCTGAGACGGGGCTGCGTACGAAGGGTGTGACGTCGCTCGCGGAGGCGCTTTCGCACAATGATACCCTCACGCGTCTTGTCCTCGGCCACGGCAACAGCATCGATGCCGAAGGGCTCGGCGCCCTCGCAGAGGTGCTGAAGAAGAACGAGAACTCGTCGCTGTCCAGCCTGGTGGTGCACGAGGACGCAGTGGACCTGCACACTCGTGCAAAGCTGCTCTTCAGCCTCAAGGCTGCCGTGACCGCCGCCAAGGAGGAGGCCGAGTGCTTACTCGACTTTGGCTCGCTTCTTCTCGTCGACGGCCAAACGCATTGCAAGCGCTTCTTCAGAGGGCCGCTCTCCTTTTGCGTGCGATCGCTCATGCCGGTGCAAAAGGATGACACCAAGGATGATGATCGCCGGTGTGACAAAGTGCAGCAGAAGGCCGCCGAGAAAGCGGCGAAAGAGGCCGTGCACGAGGCGCAAGACGAGCGGGGGGCTAAAGAGGCATGGCGGCGCGAGCTCGCGCGGCCCCGCTACGAGCTCGCTGGGCTGCTCATCGACGATCGGAACGCGTACGGCAGCGCCGAGAAGGCGCGTGGCGTGCGCGGGCGCAAGTCGTACGTGTCAGACCAGGACGCTCAGTGCGCGCTTCTCGAGGTTGTGCTGCTGCCTGACGTGGAGACAGCCAACCTCTCCACCCTCGAACGTATGGTTGGCAGCGGAGCGGGCTTCGGCATGCGGTCCGTCACATTAAGAGCCCAGCAGGGCCGTCTCGCAAACCTGGACACAGCGGAGAAGAAAACGAAACTCGCGGAGGCGAGCGAGCCTCATCAGGCGAAGCTCGAAGCCGACTTGCACGCCCCCGAAGCCGACGTGAAGGCTGCGCAGGACAGTTCGTGGTGGGGCGACTCACGCTTCCTCCCATCGATCAACCATCCGGACCAACCATCACAGAAGGCGCGTCCGGATCCTGCGGCCTTCCTGTACTCTGCGGACAACAAGCTACGGCATGTGACGCTTAATGTGACCCTGCGTGAGGACCTCTGGTCGGCAGCGCTGCCAGTCCCTAATACGCAGCTCTATAAGGATCTTCTCTCGACGTTCGCGTGGAATGCCGTGGCACCGCCGATCGTGGGCACCGGCAGTGCCCAGCCGGATGGGCAGCCGACAGTGCCCAACCGCACGGTGCTCCTCGCAGCACTACACGAGGGGCACCAGACAGCAGCGTTGGTGCTCGCCAGACGGCTCAATGCCGGGCCCTCGTTCGAGATCGACGCGGCGGGCAAGCTGGGGACCGATGGAGAAGGCGCGATGGCATTCTCAATGACGCTCAATGCCGCCGCGTGCGACGAGCTGGCCAAGGGGGGTCTCCACGTCCCGCCAGTCGACACAAAGCTCACGGTGCCCGAGTGGCCCGACGCGGTCGGCCTTTCGGCCGTCGAAGGCGCCTTCGACAAAGGAGGAGTCGCTGACAGGGCTGGGGCGGCCGAGGCGCTTCGGGTAGCCGCCGTGCGCGGCATGCCGTCGGTGGTCACTGCGCTCCTGGCGTACCGGAAGCTCGCCCTCGGCACAACGGCCAATCAGCCGTGCCACAAGATTGCGGGCACGTGTGGGATGCTCACATCGTTGCGCGACCGTGAGGGGCGCACCCTACTGCACGACGTTTGTCGCACGCTGCTCCCGCGCGGCGACGGCATCGAGTATGCGCAGGCGAGCAGCCAGATGGTCGAGATGACTAAACAGGTGCTCGCGCTCAAGTCGGCGAACGGCGAAGCCGTCGGCTGGGGGCTCCTCCACGAGGCCGACAATCACGGCCGCCTGCCGCTGCACTACGCCGCGGCCTTTGGCCATGTTGGTATGCTGCGGCTTGAAGGCTTCCTCACTGGCAACGGGCACGAGCATAGCGAGAGCGATCTGCTCAATGCGACCGATGAGCAGGGCTGGACGCCCCTCGCCCTCGCCGTGAGTAACGGCCACCTTCGCGTCGCCGAGCTGCTCGTCGAGTATGGCGCATTCCCGGTCCCGATCATCAAGGACGAGAAACGCGTGCCCTGCGCCTTTGTGCTTGCGCTGCTCCGCCACCACTACGAGCGCGTCGTGCGCCCTAATCTCTCGTCGGGCGCCCTAAAGAAAGCGGACGCCCGCCCCGCCGCTGTCTCTTCAAAAGAGGCAAGCGATCCAGCCGCCGTCGAGGTCCACGCGCGGCGGCTGGGCTGGCTGCGGCAACGCGTCGGGGCTCGAGTTCACGGCAGCAGATCGGGAGGCCAGCAGTCCTCGCTGATCGAGTCGCTGTCCGAGAAGTCGAAGAGGAACGCCGGCAGGGCGCTGCTCCTCGCCGAGCGCTTTCTCGGCCTGATGAACGAACAGGACTCGACGATGCGCTACCGGCGCTCCTTCCTCTGGGCGCACGAGGCCAGGCAGGCGTTTGGCTTCTTGATCTACCTGATCCTGCTCACCGCCGTCGCCCTGCACACCACAGGGGTGGGCTCGTGGCCGGGCCGCGCCTCGGGCTCTGGCCTGTCGATGTCGTTCCTGCTGCAGAATGAGGTGGGTGGGCTGGTGAGCGGCGAGGAGTTCTCGGGCATTAACGAGGGTGCACGGCTGAACGGCTTCCTTGACCCCAACGGTGGTCCGCTCTTCGCCGGCCTGCTAGAGGGCGTCGACGTCGATCCCAACACCCAGCTGCTCGGCGCGGTGCGGCTGCGCCTCGTGCGCTCGGGTCCCGCGGCGTGCCACGATGGCTGGCTCGCCGCCGACGGCGCATGCGCGGACGATGATTGGTACCTCTACGCGGTCTTCGAGATCATGCGGAAGTGGTTTGTCGGAGGCAGCGCGCCGAGTTCGCTCGCGAGCTTTGCAGGCCCCGCGAGTGGGCGAGAGTACACACACTGCGAGGATGGTGTGTTCTGTAACGCGAGCGGGCACGCGGCGCGCCATCTCTTTGGCTACTGGCCGGGCGACCGCTGGTTTCTCGGCACGGCGGGCTACGTGCTCGACTTGCACCCATCGCGGACCAACGAGAGCGCTGCGGCGCTGCAGGCGGTAATCGACGATGGGGTGCTGGAGGATGGCCTCACACGCGCGCTGTTCATCGACTACACACTGTACAACCGGCCGCTTAGCGCCGCCGTCGTGGTGCATCTGACCGTCGAGATGCCGCCGTCGGGCACCATGATACCCCGAGCGATGAAGGTGCTGCTGCCGCTCTACTGGCCGCTCTACTTGGGCGAGCGCATCATGGTGGGCTGCGAGGCGACCGTTGTCGCGTGGACGCTTGCACAGGCGACGTTCGAGCTTAGCGAGGCCTGCAAGGCCGGCGTAGCGGTCGGGTACTTTTCAACGGTGTGGAACTTTCTCGATGTGATCGGCCTCTCTCTGCTCCTCGTGTGGATCGCGGCGCGCACCCTGTGGTGGCACGCGCTGGTTAGCTGGCACGGTCTCGACTTGCAGACCGCCGCGTACGTCGGCTGCTTCCAGCCGCTCTCAACACTGATCCTCGTGCAGCGCGCGATGCTGGCCCTCGGTCTCTTCTTCCAGTGGCTGCGGCTGCTCGGACGCTCGGAGAACATCCCTAAGCTCGGGCCTCTGCTGCATGCCTTCTTTACGACGCTCTTCTCGTTCAAGGTGCTCGTCTTCATCGCCGTCACGTGGTTCTTTGCATGCATCCTTGGGGTGGGGACGCACGTCGCCTTTGGCAACGAAGTGCAGCAGTTCGACGAGCTCGGCAGCGCCATCCTCGCGAGTTACGCGGCCATCTTCGGCAATATGGACCAAAACGTGCTCGTCGAGGCGTCGGGCGGCCTCGGAGCGCTGTTCTGGATCATCCTCATACTCTTCGGCGTCGCGCTGCTCTCCAACATCTTCATTGCCATCATCAGCGAGGAGTATAATGTGCACATCGAGGAATGCCAGGAAAAGTGGAAGGAGCGCGTGACGCATTCCATGCAATCTGCGCTTTGGGAGCAGATCACCATGAACAAAGCATGGCGCAAGGAGCCGAATAAGAACGAGACGCTTTTCAACGAGATACGTAGAGTGCTCGATCAGGGCCGCGACAGGGCGCGCCGCCATTTTCAGCTGGGCGACCTGTTTCGGGGGCTGGGCGAGCTCCTCGCAAAAGCGCGCGTGCCTTGTTGTATCAGTGCCTCTGGCTCGGGCTGGAAAAGGTGGATCAGGCGGGGCCCACTGCGCAAGGCATGGCTCGGCTTCTTCCTACGCGAGCCATTCTTCTGGGAGGTGACTGGGGATGCGGAGGACGTGGACGCCTTGGTCGAAAAATATACAACGACGGTGGCGGTGCATTCCAAGGGCGAGGCGGGCGGCGGCAACGGTGGCGGTGTGCTTTGGTACGCCCACAAGCGCGACGACAAAGGCAATGACTGGTACGATGACAAGGCCATTAGAGAGCGCTTCCACTTCTCGTGGGTTGCGCTGCGCAGGTGGGAGGAAAACGAGGTCAAAATCGAGCTCGAAACGGAGCAGCAGCTACTCCAGCGCAGGAAGGAAAAGATGATGGAGCAGATGCTGTCGCAGACGACGGCCACCGTCGAACAGATTCGATTCTTGTCCGAGGGGCGTAGCCTTGGGTGATGTGCGTGCCGCTATCGAAGAGAGCCTACGAGGCCGACGACGAGGGGGGCTTGGATTGGGGTGATGTGGGGTGATGTGCGTGCCGATATCGAAGAGAGCCTACGAGGCCGACGGCAGGGGGGCTGGGCGTGGCCTAGGGCGACCGCAAACGAAGAGAGCCTACGAGGCCGACTGCAGGGGGGGCGTGGCCTGGGGTGATGTGCGTGCCGCTATCCCACGCCGCTACATTCCACCCCCGTCCCGAAGCGACAAATTCGAGGCTGGGCAAAATCACCGGGATGTTTTTCCTGCCACCAGCTGTCCTGGAGGCCTGCTGTCCGAATGTCAGGGGCGCGGGAAGCTTAAAATTAAAAGATGTGTTCGTATGTTGCACTGGGTTCCTCATGCCGTACAATTAATCGCTTTTCCTGCGTTGCGTCAATGCGTCATGGTTCTTGCGTAGCGTACTTCATCGCTTTCCGGCCAGGCGAGGCCAGTGCGGTGTGCGCGGAGATGTGGTGCGGTGCTGGTGGGTGTCTTCTCTGTGCAATGTTAATTAATCATTTAATTAAAGGGATGGTTATGGAAAATAAGCAGCCCCGAGAGCTGGCCAAGGGCCGGCTCTGAGTCCCAGGTAGTGTGATGTGCCGAAAGACGGCGGTATTGCAATTGGCCGGGTTGGGCGGCGTCGTGCCGTGCGCAGGCGCGGCGCGGTTGGCGCGGTTATCCGGGTTAGAACCATGGTTAGAACGCCCGGTGGGTGGAGTCGAGGTCGGGAAAGCTCATGGTACGACGTACACGGTACCGTGTACGGAGTCGTTTTCTTACTAGCGGACTTGGAGCCCGGCCCGTGGCCGGCTCCTGGGGCTGTTTGTTAATTTCAACATCCCTTTCACAGTGAGATGCGCTGCACAGAGAAGACGCGGGGTGCGTATCCGACGGACCGAGGTCCAAGCGATCTACTCAGTACTCACCGCATCTTCGCACCCCGCCCTTCCCCGCCCCTCGCCTACTCGCCTTCGTCGCTCGAATCATCGCGCTGAGCGTCAACTTCAACGGCCCAAAGGGTAGGCACGTGCTCGAGCCAGTCTTCTGTCATCGTCGCTCCGAGCTCTGCTACATACTCTGCCTCGGTCTGCGGATACGCCGCACGCTGCGTATCGATCCGCAGGTCATGCGGAAATTGATGATAGCCGACGACCTTTCGGCTGGCGGTGCCGTCGTCAAGCTCAAACTGGAACGCATCGAGGCCAATGCCAACCTCGTTGCAATACCTCCGCATGACTAGACCTAAGGGCGTCAGGAAGTGCACAAGATACCTCCGCCCCTCCACGTCAGCCTCCGACTTGATGCGAAGCATAAAACGGTTCTGCCATTTCACTTTGGGAACGATGACGCTTTGGCCGCACAGGCGATAATTGAGCATTGGGCCGCCCGTGAGATAATTGAAGGCGTCCCTGTGCCCAGCCCACAGTGCGAGCGTTGCACTATGCGTGTCCATCGGCGCATTATGCGTCCAGAGCCATTCCAATACGGTCAGATCGCCAACGGCAGCTGCCGCTTCGCAGACCGTTACGTCGCATTCGCAACCTTGCTTGACTGCCCAAACGAGCACGTCGAGCTGCTTGATCTGAGCAGCGGATTTGCACAAGCGGGGCGAGAGTGGCAGCCAGCATTCCTCGGTCGCCCACGTCGCGAGAGCCACAGAGCGAACTGCGCCGCGCCGTCTCGTGAGAAATCGTTTGCCATGGTATTGGTGACCAGGGCGGTGACGCCGTGGGTGGCATTTGCATACAGCCTCGTAGAAGGGCCGACACACCAGCGCTGTTGCAAGAGCGTCATCCGCATCAAGGAATCCCTCATCGAAGCTGAGGACGAATGAGATCATATCGAGGCGGTCCAGGTGGCGAAATGCGGAGCTGGCGAGGCTAGTTTCTGAACCTTCTCGCCGTTCCAGGAGAGCCATCTCGGCGTCCACCGCCGCTGCCCCGACGGCCTCAGCTTCGGAGAGTGCTGCCGCCGCTGCGGCCTCAGCGGCCTTGGCTGCGAAGAGTGCCGAGGCCGCCGCTGCTGCGGCCTGTTCGGCCTGAGCTCGCTTCGCCGTGGCGACGGCCCGCATGGTGATCGCGTCGTGCCGCATGGAGATCGCGCGGTGCTGCATGGAGATCGCGAGGATGGACCCGTCGGGTTGGCTTGACGAGTCCACAGGGCATGGTGCCTCGGACGACCCCGCCACCGCCATGTGGCGCGGTGGCGCGTCCATCATGGCGTTTGTCTTAGCCGCCTCCTTGGCGAGCAGAATGTCGCGGATGCCCAGGATGGGGTCGGCGGGGCGGGTGCGCGGCACCTCGAGCACCGCCGTGGCCAAAGCTGCCTCGACGCCATGCGCAGCGAGATGCATGTGCTCGCGCGCCGTGAGAGGTAGGCGTGCGCGGGGGAGCGTGGAGCAATTTGTACGGTTTCGGCAAGTTTCGGCAAATGTTGTCGCTTTTTGTCGTGTGCGGGCCTTCATGACGGATTTTGAGATGTTCCCCTCCCTCGTCGTTCACAGAAGCATTTTGGTCGGCTCGCGCGCGGCTGCTACACATGCATCTGTGCGGCGCCGCTGGTGCATCTGCCTTCGGCATCTGCCCGACGCGCGCACGCGCCGTGCTCACGTGCAACATCATCGCTGACGCCCCACAGTCCTACCTGCGAGCAGACATCGCGCGACGCTACAGCGAGCTTTTCGCCCTCGGCTGGTTGGGCAGAGTTTACCTGGTCGTGCCGCTGCTCTTCGAGCGGCTCTTTCCAGCAGTCTTCGACTTCACGCCGTACGACGACTCGCGGGTGGACGAGAGAGGCACGGAAATCTTTGTTACGTTGAAGGAAAGCTCAGTTGTTGCCCGCGGCATACCGTTCCACTTGAAGCTTTCTGACGATGCCGAACCTGCACTTGCTGGGATTGGCTGCGATTTGGCATCTGCGACCGAATCCGTCAGCGATTCAGCGGTCGAGCGCGCAGCAACTATGCGCGCAGCTACCACGCTCTGCAATCATATAAACACGGAGCGAAGTCTCAAGCGGCGCGTCATACGTGCCGTTAGCCAAACCATATTCGAGAGGCTCACTCCTGTTGCGGCAGCCACGAGGCGCGGTGAGTCACTAGTGGCTTGTGGTCCGCCGCTCGCTTTCAGCCCACGGCGGAATCTCTGGGCACGAGAAGGCTCGACTGAAAAGTGGCTGCAGCAAGTGTCGGGCTATTACTTTGCGCAGGCCTTCGTCCAGGACGTTAGCTTCGCCTCTGAGCCAGCGTCGCGCTTCTCTTTCTACTGGGACCCGACGGAGCCCATGAATTCGGATAACCCGACGCGCAACGTCAACCCCGAGGTGATCTATTGCGCCTTTGACCAGATGACCACTCCACTTTGGGTCAACCTTTCAGTCCCCAAACAGGTGTAGGGGAGGGACTTATCGAATTACATCTTTTATTATCATGAAATTTAATTATTGTCGCTGTAGAAAGCTCTGAGTGTTCCAGCACGTGTGCTGAAGAAAGGGCTGAAAAGTTCAAACTCCGTTGCGTGAGCTATCCGCTACGAATGTAAGTCCCCGCGCGTGAGCTTGGTAAAAATCCTGCGTGCGGGTGCGCGACACGCGCGACGACTGCCCCGCGGGTGCCGGGACGGGACCGGGTGCATTCACGAGGTGCGGCAGGGATGGCCTCTCATATGTGTGTGTTTCGGAACGCAAAGCGTGCATGTGGGGTTCAAGTGTACTGAAATGTTGGGAACGTGGACTTCGATTTCCGAGCGCGCCCGCATTTCCTCGTGAGCGCAGCACAATCCGCGCACAGCAAACCCGAGCAATGAGCGGTGCATTCGTCGCTGCTATGGACCTCCTCGACTCGCGCACTGTCACTTCCAATGGCGACGCGTGCCTGAAGAAGACCAGCTCAGGCCTGCTCGACCTTTTCTTCAAGCTCGTTCGCGGCCTCGACGCCGAAGAGTTGGCAAGCCTCTTTTCTGCCGCGGTCACCGAAGCGACCGAGCCGGAGGCAAAGGCGGACCTGATCGTGCTCGCGTTCCAGACCCGCGCCACTCGTGGCAGCGGCAAGGGTGAGAAAGATCTCGCGTACCAGCTCTTCAAGCTCTGCGCCAAGGAGTTCGGTGAAGAGCCCGTGGCCGCAGTCCTCGACCTACTCCCGCTTTACGGATACTGGAAGGACCTCGTTCACCTGCTCGCATCGGACGACTGCCCTCGGGCGCTTGCCGACAAGAGCGAGGAGCTCCTCTGTAAACAGCTCCTGGCAGACGAGGTGGAGCTTACAGCCTCCACGGCGGAGAAGCGAACGCCGAGCCTCTCGCTGGTGGCGAAGTACGCACCCCGAGAGGGCACGAAATTTGACAAGGGTCCGCTGCGCTTGGCCCAGCGCCTTGCGCAGCGGCTCTTCGGCTCCGCCAACCCGGCCGCCTCAGCTCGCAAGTACCGCAAGCTGTGCTCGTCCCTGAACAGCCAGCTCTGCACGACTGAGGTGCTGATGGCTGCGGGCCGGTGGGAGGAGATTCGCTTCGATCGTGTCTCGTCGTTGTGCCTGCAGCGCTACCGCAAGGCGTTCCTCAATGAGGCGCTCAAGGGTGTGCTCACGCCGGCACAGGATGCCACGGGCAACCGGCACCCGGACAACCCCGCCCGCGTCGCCGCCCGCCTGCACCTGCGCGAGGCGCTCGTGAGCAAGAAGGGCGTGCAGGGCAAGGCGCTGATGCCGCACGAGATCGTGAAGCATTGCATGGGGGGTGAGGGTCACTCGCTCTCGACGCTCGAGGCGGACCTGATGAACGCGCAGTGGGCCTCGCTTCGC
>ENA-UOXG01000150-UOXG01000150.1-mixed-culture-metagenome-genome-assembly--contig:-NODE-150-length-42643-cov-39.101367_pt1 | contig 42643 bp, 32 predicted proteins | sample MGYA00238159_ERZ761634 | MGnify/ENA primary metagenome ERZ761634 (study PRJEB28908, sample SAMN08776845) | mixed culture metagenome | isolation source: Freshwater growth medium | place: USA... | reverse complement strand
GTCATGCCACTCCGGTATCAAGTCCATATATCATGTGTATCACAATATGATACCGGAGTGGACATGATACGGGACATGATATTTGTAAGCGATGTATCAAAATTTTATTTTTTGTGATATCATGTTGGTATCATGTTTTCCAAAAGGCGAGTTATATCATCATATATCATGTCATGCATTTGTATCATGAATATATCTATATATCATGTGTCGACGAGGGAAATGATATATGAGATACAAGATGATGATACACATGATACACAATGATAGAATCAAGATATATGATGATATATAATGATATCTTGTATAGAAAATTCCCTTTTCTTGTATAGAAAATTCCCCCAATACCCGAAAGACTCACATCGTCCGGGCATTTGCCCCGGGGCGCCCGGAGCACCCGGAACGAGTTGTGCCATCGAAAAATTTCGTAGAAATTGATCTCAGAAATTGAGACTTAAAACCTGAAGTGAATCGTTTTGGCCGTTGCTGAGGCGACGAGCCCCCGACCTTGAGCCCCCGACGTCCGACCCCACGAGATGCGTGTTGTTGCGTGTGTCCCCCTTTCTCCTTCTGTGCCCCACCCCGGAAGTGTGATGCCTTCCCTCACCTCTCGCCGGCTCGTGCCGCTCCGTCCGTTACAGACCGACCGTGCGCACCCAACGGCTCGGTGAGTGAGTGAGTGAGTAGCCGACGAGGCCCGACGAGAGACCCGACAAGAGGGCCGACGACTTGGGCTTGAGCGGGGGCGCGGCCGCCTCAAGCTTTGGCCCAGCGAGAGGCAGCGGCGACGTGAGCATCTGCCCGGCTGCCTTGGCGCCCTTGAGGATCACGTCGGCGGCCGCTGCCGTCGAGGGCAGCGGCGGCGGCGTAGGAGGCGGCTGCTGGCCCGACCACACCTCGAGGTGTGAATGTGAATGAGTACGTAGGAAGGCGCACAGCCCGGCCGGCGTGGGGCACTCAGCCGAAGGCAGCTTGCATTGCGCCTGGGTGTCCCACAGCACAACGCGTGCCGCGCCGTCTGTCGGGTTCGTCACCTGCGTGAGCTTCTGGCCGGCGAGCAGCTGCGAGCCCGCTTTGGCAGCAACGTCCTGATGGTTGTACACCTCCAGATGAGGGTTTTCGGCGAGGTAGCTGTGGATGTCACCCGAGTAGGCCTTGGACGGGACGCGCTGTCGCTTCTCCTTGTCCCACAGGGCCACGTGCAGGTCGCCCCACTGCATGCCGGCGCGTGCGCGCTTGCGGCTCACGGCCGCGCCGCCCGACACGGCGCCCGACAGGAGGACCGGAGGCGCGCCGGGCGCCGAGCCGGGCGTGCTACGCGCCTGGTGGTGATGGTTGTGCCCTTGGGCGTATTGCGTCGTCTGCCATTGCAAGGGCGCCGGCCCGGGCTTGGCAGGGGTGGCCGCAGGCGCCGCCTCGAGGGTGATCGGCGAGGGCGCGGGCGCGGGCGCAGTGGCGGACGCGGCGGATGCGACGGGTGCGTTGGGCGGCGATGGCTTGGCGACGGGTGCGTTGGGCGGCGATGGCTTGGCGAGAGAGTCGAGGATGGCATGGAGTTGATCACTCGAGAGAGCTGGTACGTCTGGCATCGAGCGCACGGCCGCGACCACACGCGCGAGCGTGTCCGGGTCCATCGGCGCGCCCGGGGAGGCCGCGCTCGGAGCTGCCGCGGCGGCGGCGCCCTGTATACGGCCGGGAGCGACCGCGGGCGTCGACGAGGCGCGCGGGGCGGCAACGAGCGCGGCGTGTCGGTAGACGTCGGCGGCCGTGGCGGTGGCGGCGAGCTGGCGCAAGTTCGGGTGCGCCGCTGGCACGCAGATGCACTCGCGCGAGAGCCTCTTTGACGGAGCGCCCGTCTGCCAAGTGGGGTCTTTACTCGCCCGCTCCTTGGTTGCAGGCGAGTAGAGACCCCACTTGGCGCACGTCTTGTTGAATGAGCCCGAGGCGTACTGCGGGTAGACGGCGGCCTCAATGAGGGGCACATCGACTATCTCGAAGGCGGCCGTGCCCGCGGGAAGCCCGAGCGCTGCGAGCTGGTCGGCCCGCTTCCAGCGGATGGCCTCGCCCAAGGTGCGGCCAGGCTGGCCTGGCAGCTCTAGGTTGGGGAAGGCTAGGAGCAGGAAGAGGCGCTCGAGGAAGGGAAGCTCCTTGCCCTGGCGGTCCTTGCCGAAGCAACCCTTGCCGTCCGCGAAGGGCCAGCCGTGCGTCATGTCCGGAAGGCACGTGAGGAAGCGTGCGCTCCCGAGATCAGGCGTCTCGTGCGCGGCGGCGCATGCAAACGATCGGGTATCTTCAGCGTGAGTGTCGCCTTCAGCGAGCGGCGGCGCGGGATCAGAGGTGAAGAGACCCGTCAGTGCGAGCGCCGCGTCCATGTCGTCTGCGCAGGGTACCATGACAAGCCGCAATCGATTTGCCGGGAATTCCTATCCTGAACGCTCCGGATGTGGCGGGTAGGCCTCTTTTTGGCGGCGAGTCCAAAAATGATCGATTTGCCCTGATGATAAGATCAATCAACTCCGCCTACATGCTGTACATGGAACACATTACCCCGACTCTCAGGAGGAGCTGTGCAGACGTGTGGGTCCAGTACGCCAGCGCGGGTGGTCGCTGCGCTGCCGTGCGCAGGGACGCACCCCCTCTTGCTGCTCTTTTTACTACCAACCCTCATGCACGTATTCACCGACGGCGGCGAGCTTGTCCATCTTCTTCATGAAGGCTGCCGAGCGCGGACACACGCCTTGCGCATTCGTCTTCAGGCGCCAGACCGTGTCGCCTGCAGCAAGGTACAAGTTGCTACTGGCGATGCCGCCAAAGCAGCAGCCCAACACAGGGGCGGGCGTCGAGACGCGCGCGACGGCCTCGCCCGCCTCGTTGAAGACGGTCAGGCCCTCGGCCGTGCACACGAAGAGCTCGTCGGCGGTGTCGATCGCCACGCCGAGCGCCGCTGAGCTGAGCTCGAGCGCGAGATTCTCTGGAGCGGAGCACTCACCCGCATCGAAGTCAACGGCACAGAGCGAGACGCCTCCGTCGAGGCACAGGTAGAGCGAGCGGTCATCGTCGGAGGTGCACGCGCCGCGCAGCGTGCTGCCGCCGCCCGCGGCGAGCCCGACGCCCGTAAGCAGCGTCGCCGGCGGTTCGGTGGTGCTCAGACACAGCAGCCGGCCGTCCTCAAGCCCGGCGAGCAGCCGCCCGTTGCTCAGGGACGTTAGTAGCACGACCGAGCTGCCCAAGTTCTCGGCAAGGACGGGCAGCTCCGCAGCAGAGCCCGCCTCGTCCGCCTCGACGCTCACTGCAAGCATCTGACCGCCGTAGCCACCCGCTGCCAGCTTGCTGCTCGTGCCGCCCGGCCCGATGTGCATAGCGTGAGCCCACACGCCAGACGGGATGAATTCGTCCGTGCCCGAACCATCATCTGCCACAAGCCACTGACGACCATCGGCGTCGAGAATGGCCAGTTTTTGCAGCGTCGAAACCCACACAGGCGCCGAAAAGGAGGCGCCCTCAACGCAAAGCAGAGGTGAGCTCTCTGCTCCGGGCACGAGCGGTGGCACGGTCGGGAAAAACTGGAGCAATTGGATATCGATACCCTTCGCAGCAGCGGCAGCGAACGGCGAACGGCAGCGAACTACTGGACAAAATTTGAGCGGTGTCCTTGCGGGGCTTCCGCCTACCCATGCTGAGACCAAGATGCTGACGACCGAAAGCATCGTCGCGGTGAAGAATTCCCACGCGGTATCAAGTTTGAGAAGGGGTCAGTTGAATCGACACACAAGGTACCGACCAGCCACTACCACGCAAAACACTGCCACGCAGTTTGAGAAAGGGTCAGTTTGTTTCCGGACACGGAGGAACTTAAAGACGGAGGTGTGTGTGTCCGACACTTGTACTCATCTGGCCGTCAGGTAGCTCCGAGCTCCGTCCCTGTTGTGATTATTGTCGCCATACATGCACAGCGCCAAAAGCCGCTTTCCCAATGCCACACACATGTGAAAGTGTGACGCCTGTCACGCGCGCAGCGCGCGCGTGGCGCGTGCACTTTATACATTCCACCCCCACCTTACCCCCACCATGTCTAGCGCGCCTGCAAGGAAACACGTCGGCTTGCGTCGCCAGAACCGGAAGTTTGCATGCACAACAGTAGGAAATTTGTGAATACACATTTCGGGAGCAATCAATTGGGCACATGAGCGTCTCGTCCGTCTGCTCATCGGCTCAGCCTGCCCTGAATGCCTCAACCGTCGAGGTGACCTTCAGCCACGCGCTGAGCACCTGGCGCTACTTCTCCGTCATTCGCGGCAACACGATGGGCAACACGAGCATAAAAGAACTTGTCCTCGTCTTCTTGTCAGGGCAGGGCGTGTTCACGTTGGAATCGCGGCCACACGCGTTCATCGGCGAGGGATGGGCTGCTGCGCTCACATCTCACGATGGAGGCGCGAGCTTCGAGGGCGAGCCGGTGCTGGTCGTTCCTGATGTTTGGGACTACAGGTCCAGTGGCCTCAACGGCCGTAACTTTACGGTACAGCACATGACCTCGAATCTCGCGATGCTGCGAGTACCAAAAGAGGGCTCGGCCAGTGCAGCAACGGACGGAGACGACTTTGTGGCCGTTGGTGGCCTCTTTCGTCGACCGCTAACCATGTCTGGCCTGATGCTCGCTCGTGGTAGCACGTATCACTTTGCTCCCGAAAATCTACCTCCCATGCGTGTGCAACCTCACGGCTCCCCCGCAAATCGGGTGACGGTGTCGAGCCCGTCGCAATGGACGCTGCGCCACCTCATGGACGGCCGGCACCCGGGATGTGTTGAGGCACGCCGGCTGCCCTCAAAGCTCCGCCACAAAGCCGATGGCAGCACGGCCTGCGAGTTCGATGGGCGCGTGAGCCTCGCGAGGCTTCGTGGGACGTACCATCTGTATGTTCGCCTCAACCCAGTGCAGGAAGGCCAGCGCTTTGTGCAGACGTGCCGGTCAACGGACCTGGTGCACTGGGATGGCTTCCGCGCCATCACCATTGACGGCCTCGGAGCCAGCGAGCGCAAGCAACTCAACCTGTACAACTTTCTCGTGGACACTCACCCATCGCTCCCCGATGCCCTCGTCGCCCTCGTGCCGACTGTGCACCGTGGCGAGGCATGTGTCGGCGTGAGCCTCTCGCGTGACGGCCTCCACTGGACCAGGATTGCGCCAGTGGCCGCGTGTGCCGTCGATCTGCCAGACATGAGCATCGATGCGCCGCACGACCTCCTTCGTACATACCGGGGCGAGCGCTCCACATCGCAGCCTGCCGCGGGCGTGCTCCGCCTCGGTGCCACGGTCATCTTCTTTGTCCACGAGAATGTGGCGGGTATCGCCAACGCGGTGCGCGCCACTCGCTCCTCCCGCCCGGTGTTACGACGTTTCTCGATACCCGTCGAGCGCTTTCACGAGTGGAGCGAGCACGCGTTGAGCCTGTGTGGAGCGTGCACGCGTTGAGGCTTGAGCCTAGTGCCGGTGTGGAGCGTGTCAAGTGCAAAGGTGCCGCTACCACGCTTGGTAGTCTCGGTCTGGACGTCTCGATCGTCGTCTAATCTAAGACACCACAGATGACTGTAGTGTGTAGACACCAAGGCCAAATCGACGTTGTACGTCGTAAACTCGCCCCGCGGAGCGCGGACCGCGGTCACCGGGTGGTACGTCGTCGTCGAAACGGATCATTCGGCGCCGCCGCAGCCGCGCCGGACGGCCGGAGGTATAACGTGAATCATCCTCCGGTCGGACGCACGTAAAAAGCAACCTTTCCTAGGAAACTCTAGCGGAGTTGCACAGCCACAGGGATACTCTGAGACGCCCCCGCCCCCTCCATGTGTACCATGAAATAATCAAACGCCATCCGAGACTGCACGCTTTCTATTTGAATCATCATCAGCATCATCGCATCCTCTCACGGATCATTGTCTAATCATCTCGGTCGAGCAGCAGCCCGATGTGCTTGCTCGTTTCGGGATGCTGCAGCAGGTCGCAGAAGGCCTCGATGGCCTCCTGCTCCTCCCACTCATCCGGCACCGAGCACACGGCGCGCGCCCACATGCCTTTGCTCAGCACCAGCTCGAAGGCCTCTTGCAAGCCATCCCAGCCGTTGGCGCACGCGGCGACGCGCTCGGCTTCAGTGAGGCTCGCGAGCTTGCGCCTCAGCGCGCGCTCTTCCTTGGCCAGAGTCTCGCGCCGGTTGGCCTCCTCGGCCTCGCGCACCTTGGCACGCAGGTACAGGTCCTGCAGCACCTCGGCCGACGCCTGCCCACGCATCGTAGGGCGGGGGCGCGAGGTGCCGGAAGAGTACGAGCTGCTGCCCTCCTTTTGCTGCGCGCGCGCGCGGTCGCGCAGCGTAAGCAGCGCGTCCGATCGGAGCCGCGTGAGCAGCTGGCACGAGCAGTCGCGCCCTTCGCGGGCCTCAGGCATCCACTCGGCCTGCAGCGCCGCCACCGACTCACGCTCGCTGAGCTCCTGCCAAGCAGATGCCACCAGCGCCGCGCTCGCGCCGCCGCTCGAGGGCACCCCCTCATTCGGCAGCCGGTACTGCTCCCATGGGTCGGCGGTGCGCGTGTCGTAGTGGGCGCCCTGGATGACGAGCGCATGCAGCCGGCGACGCACGAGCTCTCCGCAGCGCACCTGCGAGCGCGCCTTTTTCCAAAACGCGGCGAGGTCGAGTGCCTCGTTGAACGCCGGCTGCAGCGTCGGTGCGGGCGAGTCAATGAGGACGCCATCGAGGCGCGCCGACGCGTGTGACAGGCCCGTGATGACCGGCACCATCGCGGGCGTGCGGAAGGCATACCGGTACTCACCCCACTCGTATACGAGCACCTCGCGGTGGACGAGTGGCACTCCCCTGTGCGTCACTTCGGAAGCGGGGAGCAGCTGCACGTGGCCCAGGTTCAGGTCGTTGTGCTGCAGCTCGAGGGCCGCCTGGAGCAGCGCGATCGTGTGCGCGATCGTGAAGAGCGCAAAGTCGCCAAAGGCCTCTGCGGCCGTCGCAGGTGGCGGCGGCAAGGGGGCCTGCGCCGCCGCGGACGCCAAGCTGGCGGAAGCCATGTCGGGGTGCTTGAGCCGCCAGAGTGAGAGCCCCGGGATGGGTGTCCCATCCGAAAGCATCGAGCGTGTCGAGGCTAGCGGGCGAACCGAATCGGGCACAGGCGCGACGAGCGGCGGTGGCGGCTTGGGCGGCCTATCGGGCGGCGGCGGCGTGAGGCCACCCTGATACAAGCTCGAAAAGTCGAACGGCAGCTCGCCAGGGGGTGGGCAGAAGAGGTGAACGAGAGAGACACCCTTGGGCTGCCAGATGCAGAGCGAGGCTGGCGCACCGAGCGGCAACGGGCCGAGCTCGTCCGCCTCGTACTCAGAAGGCGTCCAGCCATCGCACTTACCGATGAGCGACCAGCCGATGCACGGGGCCACGTGGACCGTCGCGCCGGACGCGTGCAGCCCTGACAGCAGCAGCGAGAGCAGGCAGTCGACACCCGCCTCGGAGTACATCTGGAGGTGGTCGAAGCCAAGCGACGAGGACGAGGGAAGCAACGAGTAGGCGTCGCCTTCACCTACGAAGCGCACCGTGCGCAGTGGCAGCTCGTGCTGAAGCAAGGGCTCGCCTTTGGCCGTCATGAGAGCCTGCCCGTACTTGGCCTGCCAGCGTGCATCGAGCTGTGGGAAAGAATCGAGCACGCCCTGCAGTGTGGGCAGGCTTTGCACCGTGCGCTTCCATTCCTTGCTGAGCACGGGCCACACCCCGCCGCCTGGCTTGAGCCAGCCGCCCGAGGGCCTCCATACGTGCGCCCCCACCTCAGGCGAGCCTGCCGCCGTGCTCAGGTCCGGGTCATCGAGCATCTCATCGATCAGCCCGTTGCCGTCCTCGTCCTCGAAAAAGCTCAGGATATCGCTTGCCATCCGTGGCTGGCCCGGCGTCGACGTGAGTGTCTCGCCGTCGAAGCACGTGACTTCGCCCCACGCGATGAAGCCAGAAGGCGAGCCGGCAGCCGAAACCGTATGACGGCCGACCGAGGGCGACGACGTCGGTGTGGCAACCAACTTCGAAAAGCTGCCGGCCGAAGGCGGGGGCGGTGAGCCGGGCGCGCGGGGGGGCGAGCCGGCCCGCGCACCGCCTTGCTTCTGGTAGGAGACGCTCATCGTCGGCCCTCCAGGCTCGTAGTACGGCATGTTCGTGTAGGTGGTCGAGCCCGACGCGCACGTTCGGTATGTCGAGGCTTCGAGGGTGCGCTGCGTCGCGTCGTACGCGGGCGTGCGGCAGGTGGAGGCGGCCAGAGTCCGCTGGGTCTGCTCATACGAGGAAGGCGTGCGGCTCGAGTAGTGCGAGCTTCGGCCGGACTTCGTGGGCGAGCGCGACGACGCGTATTCGATCGTCGAGCGGTCGTCTAGCGAGTCGCCAATGACGCTCGAGCCCGCGTGCACGGAGGTTCCATACGTGATGCCGCCCGCGTTCACATAAAGCGTGGCGCCCTCGATATCCGAGGTGGGGCTGCCGGCGGCGGCGGCGAGCTCAGCGCGGAGCTCGGCTCGGCTCCCCCTCGGCGCTGTCCAGCTCTGCTCTGGGCTGCCGGGCGCCATCGTGGCGGGCGCTGTGGCCGGCGCCGGGAGGCCTGCCCTCTCGCGTGCCTTGGCGTTGGCTACCTGCACCTTGGCAGCGGCCATATTCTTCTCCTTCTCAGACGCGCGGCTCGAGGTGAGGACTGCGTAGTAGAGAGGCGCAGCGAGTGTCGGGTGGTTGAGCTTCATGTGCATGTTGGCCACGCTCAGGAGCATGGCACATGAAGGCTTGATGAGGGCTGCCTGATGGAGTGCACGCAGCGCCGTCCGGTGCTCGCCGCTCTTGTTGGCATCAAGGCCGGTGCTGCGCAGCCGCTCAAAGCGCCGCATCTCGCGCGCGAGCATCACGACGTCGGCCCGCTTCACCTCGGGAAGCTGCGTGCCGTACGGACGCAGCCGCTTGAGCTTCTGTGAGGCACTCTCTTGCTGCGATGTGTTCTGTGAGTGCTCGTCCGCCTCCTCCTCCTCGTGACCTTCCTGCCCCTCACTCTTACGACGCTTCGTGGGGGACTTGTCGAGGATGCCTGCGGCCGTCGCAGTCTTATGGGCGTGCAACAGGCTGGAGATATCGCTCTCGTGGAAGCGGGGTGTATTGTCGACGCCCAGGCTCGTGCCGCGGTCCACGAGGTGCCGCCAGATGGCACTCAGGCTGGGCAGCTCCAGGGTGATGGTCACGTCGAGCTGCGGGCGCGCCGAGTCGGGCGCCGACGTCGAGTAGCCCGTCTGCGTGTCCACCTTGATGGTGGGCTGGAGGGGTGGCACCTCTCGCACCGGCAGCGGCAGCGGCACTAGCGCGTGGACAGCATTGGGCGGGCGCGGAGGATACTCAACAGTGCCACGATCGAAGAGCACAAGCCCGCGGGCGGAGAAGGCGACCTCGTCGGCGTTCTGACGCGAGGGCGGCAGCAGCAGCGCGGGCGCGGGCGCCGTAGCGGGCGCCGGTTCGACATTGAACAGGCTGTGGTGCTCCGGCACCAGAGCGGGCGACGGCGCCACCGCGTTCGACGGTGAGGCGAGTTCAAGGAGCGAGGCCGAAGAGGAGCCTGGGAAGTAAGCGGGCGCCGTAGCGGGCGCCACGTGGCGCAGCGGCTGCGGCGATGTCCTCGACGAGCTGCGCAGCGCCCCCGACGCGGCGAGCTCGGCCAGCGTGACTGACGTGCGGCCGCCTTCTCCGAGGTTTGGGATACCGGGCTCGGCGCCGCGCGGTGGCGAGGCGTTGCGAGACGGATTCTGAGAGGACATCTGAGAGACTCCTTTGGTAGGGGAGACCACCTTCGCGGGGAAGAAGACGGCGCGAGCGGCCTCATCATCGGAACCACCCCCTAAGCAGCCGAAGGCGTCGCGCGCTCGTGGAACGGCCTTCTCAGCAGAGGGAAGGAGTCGATCCGTGATGGGAGTGTTGCGTCGCAACTCGTCGACCTTGCGCCGGTCGTTCATCGCGTGCACACTCGCCTGCGCCTCCGTCGCCGCCTGCTGCAACACGCCTTCCGCGAAGCCTTCCGCGGCCGCGTCGTCGGAGAGCTGGCTCACGGGCGAGCGCAACTCACCGACCAGCGGCGACGATCGGTGTGAATGCACGTCGACGGCGAGACTGGCGTGATTGGGGTGGCTGGGTGTCGGTGCCGACTCGGTGTCACTGTCGAGGGCGCCGCCGCGATCGGACATCGCGGAGATCATGCTCGCCAGCCAAGCGCGCTGCGGATTCATTTGATCCTCGTTTGGGTCACGCGTGGTAGTTATTGTTGACGCCCCGTTGCGGTTCAGCGCGAGGTGCGCGGGCTGCACCTGATTCCGGACATGATCGAGTGTCGGCGCCTTGACGCCCAGTTCTTTCGCGGTCACGCTCGCGACCAATGGCGCGGGCGCCTTCTGGACCGGGGTCTGCCCGTTGATCGGGAGGTGCTGAAACCTCTGTGGCGACGAGTCCTTGCCGTACACCGTCGATACGCCGCTGAGCGTGGTTACGGATGGGGTCCAGGGTGTGCCGGTGCGGACGGGTGTGCGCCCGGTTTCGCGCGAGTCCCCACGCGGGCGGAGGATCGGCTCTCGTGCAGGCCCTCGAGGGGTTGAGCTCTCGTTCGGCGGCTGCTGCTGCTTGCGTTTGCCTGGCCGCTCGAAGCTGTCGACTCGCTCGCGAAGGCGCGGCGAGACGACACGGCGAGGCGAGGGCTGGCGCCGCGCACTGTTCTGGCCGTCGCGGCCGTCGCGGTCGTCCGTCCCTCTGGAACCTTGCTGGAAGCTTTTCATCCGCGCCGCGAGGGCGGGCGAGACGCCCTTCAGAGATGTGGTTTGAGAGCTCATGGTCCCAAAAAAACCCCAGGGGAGACAGTTCGCAGGCCGATTGTGGCGCCATCAAACGATGGCACGTTCTGAAAAGAGATCGCAATCTGATAAACCGCCACATGGTGCGCACCTTCACAACGAAAATTGATACATGTAGCGGACCGCCTTCAGAACGTGTTCTCGGTGACCTTCTTGGTCGGACCCCTGTCTTGCGCGTGTTGACTCCTGATCTCCGTTCCGGTCCTTCATGCTCGTCTTACTCATGGCGATCGGCTTCCAGATTCAGCCGAACCAACGGATGGATCGCTTCCAGACTCAGCGAAACCAACGATTGGCATGCTCGCGCACCTGCGGAGGATTGTACTGCGCGGCCGCTGCAAGTGCTGAGGTCTCATTTAGCTCCAGGCGCTGGCCGCCGCTGAAAACACTCCTCGACGAGCTGCCTGCGTTCACGTGCGTCAACGCAAAAGGCGAGCCGCTCGGCTACCAAGACGAGGACGGGTCCCAGTTCAGCATCTTCTTTAATGACATCGAGCGAGCTGAGAAAGAGCTGTCGGCCATGAAGGAGCGCTTTCCAGAGCTTGGACTGCGGCTGCTGTCGGCGGGGCTGGGCGATGCCTTCGAGCGTTCGGTCAAGGGCCAGGCGTTGTTAGTGCCCAGCGCTTCGGCGCTCGAGCGCGCAGGTGACACGTGGGACAGCGAAGTGACACCTCTCTTCACGTGCCTCGCAATGAGCAAGCCTGCATCAGACGGCAGCGGCGTGCAGGTGCTGCCCTTCTTCATGGACCCGAAGGACGCGCAGAAGAACTTGGACAGTGCGGTGACGCAGGCCAAGGGCCGGCTGTCCGAGGCGCAGCTCGAGCGGCTCCAGCTCGTGTGCACGCCGCTGCAGCGCGCAGTGCAGATCATACTTGAGGACGCGGAGGCCTCCTTCTGCTCCAAGTGGGGTACGAGCGCCGAGCGATTCGAGCTCATCCCGCCGAGCTCCTCCGTGGACTTTCTACGCGCCGCCATGGCGGAACTCGATCGGCGAGGTCAGGGGAGCGCAGCCGCTACACCAGCGGTCGCATCCCCAGGAGGCGTGGCTCGAGGAGTCACGCCAGGGGCCAGGGCGGGCATGCCGCCGCCGGGCCTATTCCCAGACTGATGCAAAGGGGGAGGCTCCGTTGCGCCGTTGGGTGGGGCGATCGAGTCTTTTCATGAAAAAGTTGAAACGCCCAAAACAACGCTCGATAAACAACGGCCTCGCAGCCACACGACAACCGCAGCCCCGACCGCGCGCCATACACCCAGCTTAGCAATGCGTATCGAGGAGGTGAAGTCAACGACGCGCACGCAGCGCGTGGCGGCGCACAGCCACGTCAAGGGCCTCGGCCTGGCGGAGGACGGCACGGCGATGGAGGTGGCGGCGGGTCTGGTCGGCCAGGAGAAGGCGCGCGAGGCGCTCGGCGTAGCGGTGGAGCTGATCAAGACCAAGAAGATGGCTGGGCGTGCGCTGATGCTGGCGGGCGCGCCGGGCACGGGCAAGACGGCGCTCGCCCTCGCCCTCGCGCAGGAGCTCGGCCCCAAGGTGCCCTTCTGCCCCATGGTCGGCTCGGAGGTCTTCTCGTCGGAGGTGAAGAAGACCGAGGTGCTGATGGAGAACTTCCGCCGCTCGATCGGCCTGCGCATCAAGGAGACGAAGGAGGTGTACGAGGGCGAGGTAACAGAGCTCACCCCCGAGGAGGCGGAGAACCCGCTCGGTGGCTACGGCAAGACGGTCGCGCACGTGATCATCGGCCTCAAGACGACCAAAGGGACCAAGCAGCTCAAGCTCGATCCGTCAATCTACGAGGCGCTGCAGAAGGAGAAGGTGACGCCGGGCGACGTGATCTACATCGAGGCCAACTCGGGCGCCGTCAAGCGCGTGGGCCGCTCCGACGCGTTCGCGACCGAGTTTGACCTCGAGGCGGAGGAGTATGTGCCGTTGCCCAAGGGCGACGTTCACAAGCGGAAGGAGGTGGTGCAGGACGTGACGCTACACGACCTCGACCTGGCGAACGCCAAGCCGCAGGGCGGGCAAGACCTCGTCTCGATGATGGGCCAGATGATGAAGTCCAAGAAGACGGAGATCACCGAGAAGCTTCGCTCAGAGATCAACAAGGTCGTGAACAAGTACATCGACCAGGGCATCGCGGAGCTGGTACCCGGCGTGCTCTTCATCGACGAGGTGCACATGCTCGACATCGAGTGCTTCACGTTCCTCAACCGCGCGCTCGAGTCGACGCTCGCGCCCATTGTGATCTTTGCGACCAACCGCGGAATGTGCACCGTGCGCGGCACCGAGGTGATCGCACCACACGGCGTGCCGGTCGACTTGCTCGACCGTCTGATGATCATCCGTACGATGCCGTACGCGCTGCAGGAGATCGTGCAGATCCTGGCGATCCGTGCGCAGACGGAGGGCATCCAGGTCGAGGAGGAGGCGTACGCCTACCTCGGCGAGATTGGCGTGCGGTCGACGCTCCGCTACGCGGTGCAGCTGCTCACGCCCGCCAAGGTCATCGTCGGCACCAACGGGCGCGAAGTGGTCACTAAGGAGGACGTTGAGGAGATCGATGCCCTCTTCTATGATGCGAAGGCGTCGGCCAAGCTCTTGGCAGAGCAGAAGGCCGGCTACCTGCAGTAGGCAGACCAGCCGACGTCAGGAGCTGGAGCAGTTATGGTGAGCCCACACTTCTACGCGATTGGAGCAAACGAGGTCCAGAGGAGGAGAGGCAACCGCTTTTGAGCCGAAAGCCCAAGACGGTAGAGGGTCAGATGAGAGCGCGGAGGGGGTCTTTGTCTGGGCTCCTTCGACCCCTTAGTAAAAACTAACGCGTTCCGTTCGCGTCACTGACGACGGGTGAGGATTTTCAGGATTCTGTGACCGCGGGTTCAGAGGACATAACGTCATATTTGATATTAAGCATAAGTGCATAACCGATAACCGAACGCCGATCCCAGTTGATCCTCCAGCACCCAGAGAGACGTATACCCGAGAGAGGTGTAACATCTGGTGGTACGTAGTTGCAACCCATCGTGAGCTTTACCGGTACTTGTGAACTTTGAACCGGTACTGTGAACTGTGAGTTGACTTGATTTATACACCGGGGGGGAGACTCTCAAACCGTGTAACCGGCCGTTCTCGTATAACCGTCGGACACCGGACATCATGGTGACCTCGCCTGCTTCGCCCCAAGGTGCAGCGCCACGACGGTCGGGTGGAAATGCCGCGTGTATCACTATCGCTGCAGCTGGAGCCCTGCTCATCCTTTTGCTTCGGCTGCTAGCGTGGCCCAATAACGGTGCAGGCTCGTGGCCATTGGGGCTCTCAACTCGTGCAGATCCGCCAGAGCCACCACACCCAGCACCAACGCCACCGACTTCACCGCCGCCTTTTCCTATTGAAGAGCAGCAGCCAGCAACTGTGGTGTCACCGCTGTATCGCCAGTTTCCTGATGTGCCATCGCTGCTGCCGTCATTGCTGCCATCTGCGGTGCCACGAATGTCATCGTGGCATTCTCTCGCAGCTCTTTTTAACGAGCAGCATCCACGACGTCAGCTATCGCTCCCCCCTCCACCACGACCTCCGCCTTCGCCCTCACCACCACCCTCACCGCCGCCACCCTCGCCGCCTCCGCCCTCGCCGCCGCCCTCGCCGCCGCCCTCGCCGCCGCCGCCCTCGCCATCGCAGCCGTCTGAGCAAGGACCATCCACGTCGCTCGACCCTTCACCATCCCCAACAACCGACGCGCTTATCTGCACCGATACGTGCATCCGATCCTCGGATGGCATCTGCGACGACGGCGGCCCCGGCGCCGAATACTTTGATTGCCAGTACGGCATTGACTGCACCGACTGTGGCCCTCGATGGCCCAATCCAACCGCATCGCCTGTATCGTCTGGCCCAACCCCATCCCCCGCCCCCGACGCATCGCCATCGCCTGACGCATACTCTCCGGCCAATTGCTCGATGATGCCTACTGGGTGCGTGGAGCTTTGCACGCCGTACGTTCACTGCGTCACGGCGCCGGACGCGGCCTGTCGCAATGCTCCGCCTTTTTGCCATTCGCAGTGTAGCCCCTACGTTCACTGCTGGAATGCCTCATCGGCCAGTCCATCCCCATCACCCGATGCATCGCCGTCGCCCGACCCATCCCCAACACCCGACGCATCTCCATCATCAGCACGGACCCCTCTGCCGCCGCCGCCCCGGCTACCGCCGTGTCCACCGCCACCGCCATCACCGCCGTCTCTCCCGCCTCCATTTTCACCGCCGTTGCCGCCATTCTTGCCCGTTGTTTGCGACAACAATTGCCCCTCAGCCTTCGATGGGGTGTGCGACGGTGAGCCACAATATTCATCGAACGCGAGATGCAGGCCCCGGTGCTCATCATCGCCTTTGCCCAGTGTCGTCCTGTACTGACAGATCCTGTGTGCTTGCCGTTCGCAGATGGCGGTCCGGGTGCTGAGTTCGCCCGCGTCGGCTGCCCCATCGGGTCGGACTGCGCCGACTGCGGCAGTCGCCGCGCGTTCCCGCCGCCACCTGCGCCGCCAGGTTTCCCGCCGCTGCCGCCACTTAGTCCCCCGCGTAGCCCCACGTCTCCGCCTCCGTCGCCACCGCCCTCGCCCCCATTTTCACCGCCGTTGCCGCCATTCTTGCCCGTTGTTTGCGACAACAATTGCCCCTCAGCCTTCGATGGGGTGTGCGACGGTGAGCCACAATATTCATCGAACGCGAGATGCAGGCCCCGGTGCTCATCATCGCCTTTGCCCAGTGTCGTCCTGTACTGACAGATCCTGTGTGCTTGCCGTTCGCAGATGGCGGTCCGGGTGCTGAGTTCGCCCGCGTCGGCTGCCCCATCGGGTCGGACTGCGCCGACTGCGGCAGTCGCCGCGCGTTCCCGCCGCCACCTGCGCCGCCACAGTCTCCGTCGCCACCGCTGCCACCTCCGCCTCCGTCACCACTGCCGTTGCCGCCGCTGACGCCGGTTTCGTGTGGCTCAGCTTTCTGCACCCAGACCTGCACCCAGACGTGCAACTACGCCTCGGATGGCGACTGCGACGATGGCGGAGCCGGAGCCGAATATTCGTTTTGCACCCGCGGCACCGACTGCACCGACTGCGGCCCTCGAATGTCGCCGCCGCCTCCTTCGCCACCGCGCCAGCCACCTCTTACCTCTGCCCTGCTGGGCCTCGGAGGCACCCACTCATGCGCGTACCTCCCGGCCAGCACACTTCTCCAGTGCTGGGGCTCGAACAGCGCAGGCCAGCTCGGCGACGGCACGACGACCAGTCGCAGCACCCCGACCACAATCGACTCGGGTGGCGCCGTCGTCAGGATGCTGGCACTCGGAGACGCCCACACGTGCGCGTACGGGAGCGTGCAGGCCAATTCCGCACTTAAGTGCTGGGGCCGAAACAACCGAGGCCAGCTCGGCGACAGCACGACGACCAATCGCAACACCCCGACCACGATCAACCTCGGCGGCGCCGTCGGGATACTGGCCCTCGGAGATGACCACACGTGCGCCTATCTCCCGGCCGGCACGCTCCTCAAGTGCTGGGGCTGGAACGAACACGGCCAACTCGGCGACGGCACGAATACCGATCGCAACACGCCGACCACGATCAACGTCGGCGGCGCCGTTGGGATGCTGGCGCTCGGAAGCGCCCACTCGTGCGCGTACCTGCCGGCCGGCACGCTCCTCAAGTGCTGGGGCTACAACAGCGGCGGCCAGCTCGGCGACGGCACGACGACCAATCGCAACACCCCGACCACGATCAACCTCGGCGGCGCCGTCGAGATACTGGCCCTCGGAGACGCCCACACGTGCGTAACGGTCGGCAAGCTCCTCAAGTGCTGGGGCTACAATGCTCTCGGCCAGCTCGGCGACGGCACGACGACCAATCGCAGCACCCCGACCACGATCAGTGTCGGCGGCGCCGTTGGGATGCTGGCGCTCGGCTGGGGCCACACGTGCGCGTACCTGCCGGCCGGCACGCTCCTCAAGTGCTGGGGCTACAACAGCGGCGGCCAGCTCGGCGACGGCACGACGACCAATCGCAACACCCCGACCACGATCATCTCGGATGGCGCCGTCGAGGTGCTGGATGCCGGCAGGGGCCACACGTGCGCGTACCTCATGGGCGTCATGCTCCTCAAGTGCTGGGGTGGGAACGGCGACGGCCAGCTCGGCGACAACACGACGACCAGTCGCAACACCCCGACCACGACCAACGTCGGCGGGCGGTGGTATCATGAACCTCCACCATCGCCTCCACTGACCTCGCCACTTCCCGTCGATTGCTCGACGATACCTACCGCCTGCTGGGAGCTCTGCGCGCCGTACGCGTACTGCATGACGGACCCATCCCCATCGCCGGCACCCGACCCCGGCAGCGGCGAGTGCTTCAACACGTGCAACTACGCCAGCGATGGCGAATGCGATGACGATGGTCCCGGCTCCGAGTACTCGGCCTGCGTTGCCTGCCAGGACTGCTACGACTGCGGCCCGCGCCTGCCCGGCTCGTGCGAAAACGGCGCTCAGCCCCCCCGTCCACCATCGCCATGCGTGCCCAGAGCATCGCAGTGGCGGCTGGTGATCAGTCAGGAGTACAATCCGTGGGAAGCTTACGTTTACGAGTTCAATGCGTTTGAAGGGACCCAGGTTCTTGGCCTCACGTACACAGGCGACAACTGCACCCGGCCGGGGTACGAGACAAGTAACTCGGGAGCACGCGCGTTCGACGGCGTTTCGTCAACATCATGGCAAACGAGAACGACAGGGAAGATCGGCGGGTGGATAGGATTTAACCTTACAACGCCAGCCGCTGTCACACAGCTCTGCGCCCAACAATATGCCGGGCACCAAGGAAACACGATCAAAGCGTTTTTGGTCCAATATTGGGTCCAGTATTGGACAGCATTGAACATAATTGATGGCTATTGGGTACAAGCATGGGACACTGGTGCTGTCGGAAACATGGGGCCTGGCAGTGTGTGCCTTACGTCTCCGGTAGCAGCTTGCTCATCGCCACAGCCGACCTCGCTGTCGCCTTCACCCGAGCCATCCCCGTCGCCCGGGCCATCGCCCGAGCCATCGCCCGAGCCATCCCCAGGGCCGCCACTCGAGCCATCCCCATCTCCATCTCCTGACGCGTCGCCCCCATCTCCACCCGAGCCGGAAACAGTCTGCGCTAATGTGCCGCCTTTTTGCGCCCAGCAGTGCACTCCTTACGGCCACTGCTTCCCGCCGCCGCCGCCTCCCTGGCCCCCGCCGCAGTCTCCCCTCCCCGTCGATTGCTCGACGATGCCTACCGCCTGCTGGGAGCTCTGCGCGCCGTACGCGTACTGCATGGCGGAGCCGGACACAGCCTGCGCTGATGTGCCGCCTTTTTGCGAGCAGTGCTCTCCTTACGGTCACTGCTTCCCGCCGCCGCCGCCTCCCTGGCCCCCTCCGCAGTCTTCCATATTCCTCTGCTTGAACAACTGCTTGTACGCTGGCGGCGGCTCGTGCAGTGACGGCGGACCCGGCGCCGAGTTCGCGAATTGCGCCTACGGCAACGACTGCATTGACTGCGGCCCGCGCTTCTTGATGCCGCTGCAGCCTCCGTCGCCACCGCCACCACCTCCACGGCCTCCAAGGGCACCACCTTCGCCGCCAGCGTCACCCTCCGATCGGCGGCCGGTGATGTGCATCGACAATTGCACCTGGGCTAGCGACGGCGTTTGCTCCGACGGCGGGCCGGGCTCCGAGTTCGTGTACTTGGGTACCGATTACTGCGACTTTGGTACCGATTGCACCGACTGCGGCCCTCGGCTCTTGTATGGATACCCAGCAGCGCCGCCACCGCTTCCGCCGGCGTCACCCTCCGATCGGCGGCCGGTGATGTGCATCGACAATTGCACCTGGGCTAGCGACGGCGTTTGCTCCGACGGCGGGCCGGGCTCCGAGTTCGTGTACTTGGGTACCGATTACTGCGACTTTGGTACCGATTGCACCGACTGCGGCCCTCGGCTCTTGTACCCACCACCTCTACCGCCGCCAGCGCCGCCTCTCCCCTCACCACCGCCTCCGTCGCCACCACCAGCGCCGCCGCCGTCACCGCCACCACCATCGCCACCGCCTTCCCGACCACCGTCATCACCGCCTTCACCGCCTTCACCACCGCCCCCATCGCCGCCACCGTCGCCTCCGCCCTCATCTCCGCCGCCCTCACCACACCCGTCACCGCCCCCATCCCCGCCACCACCGTCGCCTCCACCGTCGCCTCCACCATCCCCGCCCCCACCCTCTCCGCCGCCACCCTCACCTCCTCCGCCCTCCCCTCCACCGTGCTACCCGCCGGGAATTCCGCCTTCCAGACCGCCGCCTCCGCCACGGGCACCTCCTCCTCGAACACCTCCACGGCCCCCACTTCATCCTGCACCGCCGGATGGCTACTCATCGCCGCCGCCCTTTCCACCGGCGCCCCGCACTCCACCGACGCCACCGTCGTCACCACCTGCGCCCCCACCGAATGCTATTCTCTCTCCGCGAGTCTCTGTTGCACGTGTGGGCGAGCTAATCGACTTGAATTTCACTGGTTTCAACATCGAGGACGGAGATTCGGCAATGTGGGTTCGAGAGGGCGTCGGCCGTTGTCGTCTGGATCTAGCAACCACTCCTTTGGTTCCCATCTCTTCGATGGGCGGCTCAAGTGGCACCGCCACGTTCCGCTTTTTTGAAGCTGGAATCCATGTGTTGTGCTACCTCTTCTCGCATACGCGAGGGCTGCCGTACCTGCAATTCCCTAACATCCGAGTTGCAGTTATCAGCGTCTCTTCCATCGCTCCCTATGCTACCGCAGTTGGGTGCCAGAGCACAGTAGACGTGAACGGTGCTGGCTTCCGTCTCTTTGGTGGCGCCCCAGCCTTTACACTTGCTTGCACCTGGGGTGCGCTTGGTGAGACAACGGTCACAGTCTCAAAGGATACGCATTTCTCGTGCAGGTCACCCGCTCCTGGAATGGCAGGAGAAATGCTCATGGCCCTCGCCGTCCGCCCCGCCGCAGGCAATGCGGAAGCGACAGCTGTATCCTTTGCACTGAGAGCGTTTACCATTTTTGAGTTTGAGGCCAACGTTGCAGCAGTTCTGCCAGGAGGCGGCCCCTTCAACGTCGAGCTCCAGACGAGCGTGACTGGCACTGGGTTTGCGCAGTACGGTGGGGCGCGATGCTTTTTCAATGGCTTTGCCGGTGGTCTTGTGGAGTTCCTTAGCCCCTCTGTGCTGCGGTGCAGCAAGCCTGTTTTCCCTCCCGATGCGCGAAGTGTCTCGGGTTCGGTTGCCGTTCATTATTCCCCAAACGGCCAGTGTATTCCAACCAACGCGAGCCGTGCGGCCGGCTTTGTGGTCTACAATGCGTTCGTTGAGTCGACGACTGTCTCAGGGGCGCCCGTGACCTCGAGCGTCAATGTGCGCGTCCTCGGCCAAGGCTTTCCTGTGCCGGGATTGGCGGGAGCTCTTTGCCGATTTACTAAACGGGATCAGCCTAGCATTAATACGACCACAGCTGCCGTCACGATCAGCTCGACGGTCATTGAATGCCCGACGCCAGCTTTGGGTGTGCCTGCCGTCTTCACGCTCTCTGTGCTCACCAACGGCGTCACGGCGTTGCCTAGCATGTTCGAGCCTCCTCAGCTTACCGAGTACGATATTGCTCTCGTCCGCATTTCCTCGGTCACTCCCCCTGGAGGCCCGACTGGCGTCTCGACCGCCATCACATTGCACGGGTCCGGCTTCGCAAATTTCGGTACGGATCAGCTCAAGTGCCACGCGGGAAGCCATCTTATGACTGGCATACTGCTAGACAGCTCCCGAGTGCTATGCGAGCTGCGTGCTCTGCCAGCAGCGCACGCCATCAATGTGACGCTCTCACTCAACAACGCGAGCCATGGCACATTTAGTAGAGATGCGGTGCCTTTCCAGCTGTATCATTCGCCAACCATCCATACAATCTCACCTTCCAAAGGGAGTGCCAGCGGGGGCACGAACGTCACGCTGATTGGATCGGGATTCACCGCTTTGTCAGCCGCTTACGAGGTCCGACAGCACTTTTTGCGTTGCCGTTTCGGAGACGAGGTTCAAGGAATACCGCCAAGGTTCCACAACGATACGGTTGTCGAGTGTATGACAACCTGGGGCGTCGAGATTGGAGCAGGGCAAAGCGTGTCTGTCGCGCTCAATAAGGTCTCCTTCACTAGCCACGGCGACGTGCGCTTCATTTTCGAAGGACTGCACAAGCCCGCCCTAGTTGAGGTCTTCTTTCCGCGGGAGGAGGCGACCACACTGCAGATTGTCTTTGATTCGCAGCCGACGAATCGCGCAAGCATGAATGGACTCAGCGAGTGCAGCGCAGTCCTCGAGGCGGATACGGTGCGTTTATTGCAGGGCAGGTCTCGCGATCCTCCTTTGTGTGACTGGACTGATGACTCGACGCTAGTCGCGTTTCTCACCAGCTTTACCGAAGCCGGGCCTGGCATGCGAGTGGGTATCCGAGATGGCGTGCTCTGGCCAAAAGAGTGGTCTTACCCGGGCAGCTGCAATGTCGGCGAGTCGCTTTGCGGAGGGGCCATGCAGTTGATCGTCGACGCTGATTTTCCTTGTGACCGGCGAGACACGCTTGAGCGCGAGCTCTGCAAGCCTCCGACTGCTGTGTTGCAAGCTCCCGCAAACTTCTCGAGCTGCCCGGGCACCGAAGTCATCCTCGATGGCTCACGGTCGTATGGAGGCGGCATCAAACCGCTTGCTTTTCAGTGGTCTGCGCACCCGACGCTCTCGGACAACTTTTACGAGGTGCAGCCGATTCTTGTGCAGGTGACAGAGAAGGTCGCCAAGTTGCGCCACGAGCTCGATGGCGGTCGTACCTTCTACTTCCTACTGCGTGTCCGCACCTTCCTCGGCAGGACCAGTGAGCCGGCCTATGTGCGCATCACGAGATCTATGTTGCCGATTCCGACGATCACCATCGAATCAGCACCGCTGGTGCGTTTCCATGCGAGCAGTCGCATCATTCTGCAGGCGAAAGCCACGCTCGCCTCGTGTTTTACGGGTGCGTTGACTCGCATTGCCTTTACATGGACTCAACCGGCTGTTACGACATTGCCAGATGCGCCGCCCAGCGTCGCTGCGTCAAACCTGGCGCCTCTGAAACTCGACAACCGGACGTCCTTGCTGCGTGACTTGGTTATCGATGGAACGAGTCTGGCCAGGGGCGGCCGTTACACAGTGCGACTGACTGGGTGCATGGAAGCGAATCAAAGTGTGTGCGGCACGGCGGCGGTCGATGTTGGTCTATCGAACCAGCCACTTGAGGGTGTGATTGAGGGTGGCGACCGAACCGTGGGCGAGGACGACGGTTTCATTCTCAGCGCTTGCAGCACGAGCAACGACCGAGATGATCCTGCAGCTCGTTGTCATCAGACCACTGGTGACTGTGGTGTTCTGCGCTTCGACTGGTCGTGTGAGGTGGCCGTGCCGCCGCCCGACTTGTTGGCGACCGCTGGTGCTGCGGCCCCACCGCCTGCTCCTCCACCATTGGCCTGCAGTGGTCTGGTGCCACCTCCGATCAGCTCATGCGAGTGGGACGTGGCTCCTGGAGCACTTGAAGGAGGGTGGAATTACACATTTGCTCTGACCATTTCTAAGCCGGATGGTGAGACCTCGAACTCGACGGTGAACATTGCTGTCTCACTCGGATCACTGCCTTCCGTCGAGATTGCCGTCCCAAGAGCTCGCAAACAGAGTCCAAGCCGTAGGCTCATCTTTCAGAGTCGAGTCACTGCGCTCGATACAGATGCCGAGATCGAATTCGGCTCTGGAGATTTCGGCTCTGGATCTTCTGGTTATGTTAGCTCCCTCGGAGGCGTTGCTCCTTTTACGTATCAGTGGTCATTGGAGGCGGGAAATGCCCCGGCACTGGACCTTTCAGCTCCAAATGTGAGCACCACAGGATCAGCACGCAGCAATTTTGTGATTTTGCCCAACGTTCTACGTCCGGGAGCTTTGTACACGGTTGTGCTACGTGCAACTTATGCAGGTCGCACGGGCGCTGCTCGGATGACTTTTTTGATGAATCGGCCACCATTTGGGGGCTCTTGCAACAAGACCCACGAATCGCCAGTGGTCGCACTTACCACGCCTGTCACAATCAGCGCAGAGCAGTGGTTTGACGATCCCGATGACTACCCCATCACATACATCTTCACTGTTATGGTCGATGGCGGCAGGGACAAGGACGCTTACTCTCTTGGCCAGCGCTCGATGGCGGCCTCGACAATTTGGCATCGCCCTCCAGCAGGAGAATACATCCTGAATTGCTTCATCTACGACACACTGAACGCTTCGTCCCGCGCGCAGCTCCCCCTTTACGTGGAGCCGGCCGAGTTGGACGACTCCAAATTGTCTGATGTCTACGTTGACCTGGAACGAAACGCAAACGAAGGTGATGTTGCTGCTGTCACTGGCCTTGCCTTGGCAATAGGCGCCTCACTCAATCAGCAAGCGCACAGCTCTTCGCCGCCAAACCTGGATTCGTCTCCCTCATTACCTATGCCATCGCCGCCCGCCCTCCTGGCCGAGGAAAACGCGACCGTGGGTGCTCCGAATGCCCGAAGCACGGCAATTCGTGCGAAGCTCATGAACTACCTCAGCATCACGAGTTATGCCGCGCCCGCGGACTCTTCAGCAGTCCAGCAGAAGGCATCTGCCCTCAAGGCAATCGCAGAGATACCAGATGAGCTGGATGATACGGCGTTGGGCCAGGGTGCGACGATGGCAAAGCAGATGGCGATCAGCAAGGACGATCTGGCTGATGGCTATGCTGAGGCGATGGCAAGCGCCTTGGGAAACATGATGCAAGGTAACAGCCGGGTCGTGTTAGAACAACGACGGAGACGGCAGCGGAGGCTGCAGGAGGGTGATGTGAATGCTGCATTGGAGAGTGATGTCGATGATGATGGCGCCGCCAGGGCCGATGATTTGGTAGATGCCACGCGCTCACTCACCAAATCTGTCGTCGGATCGCTGGTTGTCGGCGAGCGTGCCGTTGACGTCGTGAGTCCAAGGCTGTCTGCACGAGTGGGTGTCGCGTATGCTGACGAGCTTGAAGGTGAGCCGTTTTCAGGTGCAGGCACTGGTGGCCTCCCACCAGCTGGGTTTTCCATGCCATTAGGTACGCTGTGCCCAGGCGCTTCCAGCGGTCGTCGTTTGACGGCGAATACGCATGGCCGTGGCCGTCGGCGACGGCTTCAAAGCGCAAGAGAGGCCTGCGGTGCGGTGCAGGTGGCTGTCACGACCATGGATGCTGACGTTTACGCGGCTGGATCTGGCAACGGCACCGGGACGCAGACGACGTCTATCATCATACGCGAAAACGACGGCCGCGAGAAGAAAGTTGATAATGCCCTAAGGCCCATTCAGATCAAAATCCCAATCAAACCAGAGCCACCAATCCAGCTGCCCTGGGCGTATGTTTGCCTACCTCCTCCTCCCCTAACTCCACCGCAACCGCCACCGCCTCGGCCACCTCCTTATCCACCCGTGCGCGCTCCGCTCCCACCGCCACCCTCACCGCCGCCACCGTCGCCGCCGCCGGCTCCGCCACCGTCGCCTCCTCCATTACCACCACCGCCGTCGCCCCGGCCGTCGCCACCCCCACCTAGCCCACCACCATTCCCTCCTCCACCCTCGCCACCCCCATCACGTCCTCCAACTCCTCCCCCTTCACTACCACCGTCTCCGCCGCTTCCGGACCTACCGCCAGATCCTCCCTCTCCTCCTCCTTCCCCGCCCACTCCTCCGCGGAGTCCTCCACCGCCGCCGTCGCCGCCACCTTCTCCTCCACCCTCGCCACCACCTCCATCACCGCCGCCATCGCCACCGCCACCAATGCGGCCGCCCTCGCCTCCACCGCCTTCTCCACCGCCAAGGCCGCCTCCATCGCCACCACCGCCCTCACCTCCACCGTTGCCACCGCCGCCGTCAACACCACCAGCCTCGCCACCGCCTTTGCCGCCGTTCCCGCCGCCAGCCCCGCCTCCCCCCTCATCACCGCCTTCACCACCGCCTCCGTCGCCGCCACCAGCGCCGCCGCCGTCACCGCCACCACCATCACCACCGCCCTCCCGACCACCGTCACCACCGCCTTCACCACCGCCCCCGTCGCCGCCACCGCGCCCTCCGCCCTCACCTCCGCCGCCCTCACCACCCCCGTCACCAACCCCATCCCCGCCACCGCCGTCACTTCCACCGTCGCCTCCGCCCTCACCTCCGTCGCCACCCTCACCGCCCTCACGTCCACCGTCACCACCACCGCCATCACCACCGCCCAGTCCGCCGCCCTCTCCACCACCGCCCTCCCCGCCGCCAAGGCCGCCTCCACGCCCACCACCGCCCTCTCCACCGCCAAGGCCACCTCCATCGCCGCCACCGCCCTCGCCTCCACCGTCGCCGCCGCCGCCGTCACCTTCTCCTCCACCCTCGCCACCACCTCCATCGCCACCGCCATCGCCACCGCCACCATCTCCGCCGGTACCACCAAGGCCTCCACCATCGCCACCGCCCCCCTCGCCACCCCCTATCCCCCCACCATCGCCACCGCCTTCGCCACCGCCTCCATCGCCTCCACCGAGCCCTCCGCCCTCACCTCCACTGCCCTCACCGCCCCCATCACCGCCCCCATCGCCTCCTCCACCGTCGCCTCCACGATCACCACCACGGCCACCATCTCGACCTCCGCGTCCACCACCATCACCTCCACCGCCCAGCCCACCGCCCTCGCCACCGCCGCCCTCTCCGCCGCCTTCTCCGCCACCATTCCCACCACCTCCCTCGCCTCCTCCAAGGCCGCCTCCAGCGCCACCACCGCCCCCTCCCCAGGTTCCGCCACCATCGGCACCACCATTGCTGCCACCATCCTCTCCACCATTGCAACCACCAGCGCGCCCACCGCATTCACCATCACCATCACCACCTCCGTATCCACCAGGCAGCGCACCACTGCCGCCATTGCCAAGCCTTCCACCATTACCACCGCCCCCATCTCCACCGCCCCCCTCCCCGCCACCTCCCTCCCCACCACCGTATCCACCTACTGGAGCACCTCTTCCTCCACCGCCGTCGCCACCTCCACCTAGGCCGCCACCGTTTGCACCACCATTGCCTCCGATGTCACCTCCACCGCCTTTGCATCCGCCATCACCGCCGCCGCCGTCGCCACCGCCATTCCCGCCGCCGCCGCCGCCGCCGCCGCCGCCGTCACCGCCACCACCGCCACCTTCGCCGTCACCACCACCACCAGCGCCGCCGCCACCACCGCCATCGCCACCACCCCCACCCGTTCCCCGACCACCTCCCTCCCCTCCTCCCTCCCCGCCACCACCCTCTCCGCCGCCGTCCCCTTTGCCTTCACCACCTCCACCACCAAACGCACCTCCAACATACTTTGGCTGCCGTGTCGTGCACGGCGCCGGCGACTGCAGCGAGAGCGGGCTCTGTTCAGGGCATGGAACGTGTGTCGATGGCCTCTGCAAGTGCAACGTGGGCTGGGCAGGCAACAATTGCACCACGGAGCTCTTGTGCAGCTACTGGGACGAAGAGAATCAGATGTGGAGTTCACAAGGCTTGAGCATCTCGCCACCCCCTGGCGGCGCTCCTGATGGCTTTCTACACTGCAACTCGTCACACTTGACAGACTTTGGAGGAATAGTCCGCATCCCGCTGTCAGCCGAAGAGCTGCTCGCAGAAATCACTTCGATTGAGTTCACCTTCTTTACTATGGACGATGCTGCCGACGTGCTCACAAACTTTGATGTCGCCGGGAACCCAATCATATTCAGCATGGTCTTCTCGGCGATTGGACTTGACTTCTTCATGATATTGTTCGCGCGATGGCGCAGGCATCGTCGTCGCGTCGTTAAGATTCGGAAGATTGCCTCTGAACGTCACGCGCAACGTGATACGCACTGGGCGGAGAAGAAAGTAACGATTATGAAGCAGCAAGAAGAAGCACGTCTGAAGAATATTGCTCGTGCGTATCGACTTGCGAAGCAAAACAATTTGTCTCTCGTCTCTCTTCCGCCCGAGCTGCGCACGGAGGTCGTTCGAATTCAACAAAGGCTGGGGAGATCCGATGTAGTTGCCACAAAGTTGCAGGCGTTGGTTCGTAACAAATACGCCAGCAACCGTCGGGTGGTGCCAGGCGAGCTGCCATCACCACCCCCGTCGCCGCCGGATCGACTCGTGCGACCGACTACCTCAAGCTCGGCTCGCAGCCGCGAGGGGCGTGATCTCAGAGCATCGCTGGAGGCGGGCGCTGCAGCACATCGCGCGGCAGAGCTACAGGCACAACGCAAGGCCCAAGAACGAGCCGGACAAGCTGGCCAGAGACCGACGAGTCGCAAGGCGTCTCCATCTTTATCATCGCCTCGTGTTCGGCCGTCACGGCTGCCGACTCAAAGTTCTCTGAATGACGCCTACGAGGTGCTGGGCATCGAGGCAGGGGCGCCTGATGAGCATGTGCTCGGCAGGTTCATGCTGCTCACTCGTCGAGTGCGAGAAAACCTGGCGGCAGCGCAGCGCAGGGGTGACGATGGCGAGGTGCACAAGACGCTGCTCAATCAGCTTATACAGGCACGCAACATTATCGAGGCGGCCGGTCGTGGAACAAGAGCGATCAGGTCCACTGCCACGCCTGAGCAAGCTGCGCACTTCGTGATTGCGGCACCGACCCGGGAGCAAGAGCCAGCGCAGAAGTCGGTTCTTGAGGAGCGAACCCAAGCTTCGACAATCAGCGTAACCAGTGTCCTCGTCGACGACACGCGTGACACAAATGCCACGTCTCTATCTGCATGCACAGATAGTGCATCGGTTTCGCGGGAGCAAACGCCCACGGTACGCCCGCAAGACGATGTATCGGTACTTCCAGTCGTGGTCCATCGTCCACCTCCAACCGTTGCCCATCGCGCACCTCCAACCGTTGCCCATCGTCTACCATTGAATCGCGTGGTTGCCGAGAGCCTATTCAAAGTCGTGGCCAATGGATCGGCACGCATCTCGATCGAATCGATGAAGGCGTACCTACGCGAGCGTGGTGACGTACACGAGGAAGCGATCGGTAGGCTCGTCGCCGAAATCGGCATCAACAGCGATGGCAAGATGGACCTGGACGAATGGACGCGAGGATGGGTTCACGTACAAACCCCCAAAGCGGCCTGGGCTTTGAATCGCGTGGTCGCCGAGAGCCTATTCAAAGTCGTGGCCAATGGATCGGTACGCATCTCAATCGAATCGATGGAGGCGTACCTACGCGAGCGTGGTGACGTACACGAGGAAGTGATCGGTAGGCTCGTCGCCGAAATCGGCATTAACAGCGATGGCAAGATGGACCTGGACGAATGGACGCGAGGATGGGTCCACGTGCAAACCCCCAAAGCGGCATGGGCTCCGTTGCCCCCCAGGCAAGGGGAGTCTTTGCGCAAAGAAACCGGCACCGCGGTCGTCAGCGCCAGCGGAAGCGCAAAGCGATGGCAGCACATGGCAGCACGGGCAAAGCTTGGGGCCGAGGTGGAGCCAAGGACTGAGGTGGAAGCTTTCATGCCTGCCAAGGCCGAGGTGGAGGCAACGACTGCTGTGAAAGCTGATGAGGATCTCAAGGAACGTTTGCAGCCGAAGAAGCTCGGACGCTATTTCCGCTCGTTTTTCGGCGAGTACTACAGGATGCTGCAGAGAGAGCACGGCCTTGTTTCTGCTGTGCTACCTGCAGGAGAAGATACTGCTGGGGATCGCCTGCGTGACGAGGATATCATCCAGATCTTCTGGACGACGATGATGGGCAATTTGTGTTTGATCAGCATCCTTACTGGAGGCGCGCCGCTTATCAGCATCACCACGATCATCTACAGCTTGATCACTTGCATCATTCTCGCGGCCATCACGATAGTGGTCAAAGTCGTCTTCCGCTGGGGTAATCGCCTTAGGTTTAGGCGGCGCCCAGAGCCATCGAATCTCACGAAACTATGGCGTCGCGTTCGGGTGATTTTTAAGAGGCGCCAGGCCATCTCGTTGGCAGACGACTCCCGTTCCGGCTCCGGCTCATCAGCGCTTACGCCGCCAAGTAGATTCGTCCCAATGAGCTCGAGACTCCACCTGCTGCGCTTCATGCTGGCGTGGGTATTCAATATTCTCCTCTTCATCTCTTTTTGCCTGCTTGCCATCATCTTCGGCGTGACGATGGGACCGGCGCAAGTCCACGAAGTCATCCTCGCTTGGGTGCTCTCCCTTGGCTTCACATGGATCGTGGTCGAGCCCACCGAGATACTCGCTTTCACCGTGTCAGAGAAAAATCAGACTCTACGAAGGATCAAAGACTTTCTGGTCCGAATCGTCTCAAATCTGAAAATGCTCGGACTTTGGCCATGCTGAGCCAGCCATCCAACAGCCTCGGCGCATTCATAAGCTTTGAGCGGCACGGATTGAAAGGGCGAGGCTTCTATCTCGTCAAGATCTTTTGGCTGGAGCTGCTCAATATCAGAGATCGTGTTACGTGAAAGGGACACACCGTAGAGATAAATCAGGGCCGCCAGCCCGTCACCCGCCAGGGTTGGGCCACTCTAACTTAAACTTGTCGTCTGAAGGTTCCTAGAAGTCACGTGTGACCAGCGCAAGGGGCTCAATAAAAAGTGACGTGGCGTTTGATTCCCCAAGTCTGGAGCAAGGTGACGTTTCGGAATCCACTTTCCTGCCACACGGTCCCCCTCCGCTCCACCGCCCACGACCTGGGCTACCGCGCACGTTTTCACGCGGCCACGCTCAGATTTAACGACGCGTTGTTGCAGGCGTATATCGGCTCGCTAGCTCGCTCGGATGCCGCTGCCCATCAAAATCCCACCAGCCCGGGCAGGCGGTAGCATGCCCAACCTCGCAGTTGCCGCCAACAATCCTGCGGCAACCACGTCAACAAGCTTTCGGCCGATCACGGTCCCTGACGTCCCTTCCTCATTGCCTTCCCTCGATCTCGATCGTCCGATGGCCACATCGTCCTCGTCGATGCTCGCTGTCAACGGTCCGAATCCGGCTCGGCTGGAATTGGTGAATAGTCAGCGCCTAGCTGTTTTGGCTCGGAGGGGGGAACTCATTGCTAGCAAATCTGTGGAGCTCATCAACAAGAAACGGATACACGAGGAGAGGATGATGGATGTGGTCGAATTCGAGGCGCGTCGGATGGATGCGTACTTGGCTGCAGCGGACAGGCGTCAGCATGAGCGCGATGAGAGTGAAAAGCGCGCAGCAGACCGTCGCAAGTCCGAGTACCTCCAGTTCGAGCGCAGCATGGATGAGGAGCGCCAACAGCAGCTCGAACGATTCGAGCACGCGAAGCACGCGGCGTCGCAGACGACCGATGCGCTCATACGCGCAGCGCAGATGCACAACGCGCATGCTGTGGACACGAATACGCAATGGCAGAAGCTCAGGCGACGTGAGGAGCGAGCACGCGCGCGCAATGCGAAGCAGAAGGTCGCCGAGATGGAGGAGCGGCTGCAGCAGCGTGCGAAGGAGTCGTCGGACGGCATCGCGGCGATGAGACTAGCGAAGGAGGAGCAGCGCCAGAGAGCGAGAGATGCAATGGAATCTGAGAAGGCGGCACGCATGGACGCGACCTTGCGCGAGATGGCCGAGCGCGCCGAAGTTGCTGCTCGTGCGCGCGACAAGGTGGCGAGCCAGCGTGAGCGCCAGAAGAAGGAAAGGGAAGAGATGGCCAAGCTGATGGCCATGCGCCAAAAGGCACTTGTAGAGAGCCAGAAGGCGCATGAGAAGGAGGAACTGGAGCGTGCGGCGCAGAGGGAGAAGGCGCAGCAGCAGAAGATTACGAATATGCTCACCGCACGCTCGGAGAAGATTCGGCAGGGGCAAGAATTGGAGCGTCAGAGGCTCGAGCGCCAAAAGGAGCTCGACCGGGCGGTCAAGAAGAAGGAGCGGGAGCGGGAGCAGCATCTCCTCGACAAGATGTCGGCCGACAAAGAGCGCGTCTATGCCAAACTGCGCGAGCAGGCGAGCCTCATGGAAAGCCAGCGGCGTACAGATCAGTACCTCAAGGACCTCAAGGAAACTGTGCTCAAGGAAGCCGCGGAGTTGACTCCCTAAGATGGGGGCTTTTTGTCGTTCAAAATGTATAAAAAGCTCGGTCAGGTGGCCCGCGCACCCGACCCGACCAGCGCACCCCGCACGGCCGGCCGCGGCCCGCTTTCGGCGCGGGGTCACCGTCAGGGGTCACCGTACACCGACCGCACTACACAGTGACCGGACAGTCAGGATACGACTTTCAATCTCCAAGTCCGATTGTATGAACTTGTATGAACCTCGTGGTTGACCGTTCGCTTCGCTTCCGCCCGCTGTTCGATTCCCGGATCCCGCGATCCCGGTCCGCCCGCGCGCCCTGTACCGGCAATAATTACCCCTTTACCGGTTCGCTTTGTCTGAAACGAAATTGTAACTAAATTTCAAGGCGCCGGGCTCGACTGGAGGGCTCCCCGGGGGTTCGATCCCGCGTGGGAGATGCTGGTCCCCGCGGCGCGGGAGCCGAACGTCAGAGCGGCCGGGCAGCGGGGAGGCCGCACCGCAAACCAGGACCGCACGAGCATGCGCAGGAGCTTCCGCGGAAATGCTTGGCGCCAAGATGCTCGGTTTGCCGTGCGTTCTACTGCTCAGCGTGCTCGGAACCTCACACGTCACAGCAGCGTGTGATGGAACCCACGCATGACACACACAGAGCGCTCAGACCGCACACTCAGTCACCGCGCACAGCCACAGCGGTCAGCGCACAGGCGTCGTCCTCCCCGGCGAGCGCCAAGGCCATTTCAGCTCTCACGGCCCAAACTTGACCGATGACAACCGCTCAGGGAGCTTGGAGTGGTCAAAGCTGATGGGCATCGGCTTGGCTAGTTTCGGTGGGTACGCGGGCTTGAGGGCGGGGACCTCTGCTTCCCCCTCCGCATCCTCCGCCAGCTCAAGATTCACCTCCTTCACCTTGAGGGTGCCGCTGCCGTCCTCGAGCTCAACACCATACCGATTGGCGCAGCGATCGAAGAGCTTGGCCCGACCGAGCTTGCCATTGTGTTCGGGCTTCGCTACCAGCCCGACAATGCGTACGCGCCGCTTGAAAAGCAGCGGCCGTGCGGCACGCGTGGTTGCCTCCAGAGTGACCTCGATCTCCATTGGGGCCTTATCTTTGGTGGCAAACTTGCGCTCGGTAGAGAACGGCGGCGGCGCAGCTGACGCGGTGCCGTCGCCGCTATCGCTTCCGCCGGCGGCGGCGGCGTCAGTGGCGGCATCAGTGACGGCGTCAGTGGCGGCGATGGTGGTGGCGGCGGCGGCGGCGGCGGCAGTTGTGGTGGTGGCGGCGGAAGCGGCGGTGGCGGCGGCGGCGGCGGCGGTAGCGGCGGCGGCGGCGGTGCTGCTGCTGCCGCCGCCGCTGCGCGTGGCGGCATCCTCGCGCGCCTTGGCAGAGCGTGTGGCGGATGCCTCGCCAGTGGGTGCCGGCGCCCACTCGTCCGCCAAATGGGGCGTCGTATCGGGCGCATGCCGCCTCGCATAGAAGTTGTCGAGTGCTTCGAACGCGCCCATTGCGCGGGTGAAGATGGCTGTATGCTCCTGCTGCGCCGCGGCCGTTAAAGTGGCGGGCAGACGATCAGGGTGGTGCACAAGGACAATCTGGCGCCACTTGCGCCGCATGGCGCCAAAGTGCTCGCCGCTCGCACGGAAGCCCGCAAGCCACTCTGTGGGCAATTCGAGTGCTTCGAAGGCCGCCTCCAGCGACATCACACGCGTCGCCTGGTACAATCGCGGTCCCTTGTGCTCGGTCTCGTGGCTCATAGCCGGGGGGTTCGTCGTGTTGCGCTTGCGCGCATTGCGGCTCGCTTGCTGCCGCTCGAGCATCTCGGCGTCCGGCAGCAAGAAGCCGCGCATCCATTCATGGATCAACTCGGCTGTGTCCTGGCAGCGCGCGTAGTCCAGCGCCATCATCTCATATCCATTGCGGACCATCGTGTCCGCACCCAGCTCCAGCAGCACCTCGAGCGCCCAGACGTGACCTGCAGAGGCCGCCGCCATGAGCGGCGTGATGTCCCAGCACTTGGCGTCGATGTCGCAGCCCGCCTCCACGAGCATCCGCACGACCTCGCCGTTGCCGTGCGCTTCGTCCACCACTGAGAGCTGAAGCGGTGACATGAGGTCACGATTCTTCTCGTGGATGTGGGCACCGAGCTGGACCAGATCGGCGACGATCAGTTGGCGGCCCGCCAAGCACGCCACGTGCAGCGCAGTGTCGCGGTTGCTGTCCATTGCGTGCACATCCTGCCGCCGACGCAGGAGCTTGCGGCAAAGCGTCAGGTCGCCGCGCGTTACGGCCAGGTGCAGCGCGTTCCGACCGTCGCGATCGCGCGCGCTCGTCAGGCCAAGGTAGGCGAGCTCGCCGCCCGCAATCGCCGCGTCCACAAGTGCGTGCATCTCGTCGGGCTCGCAATCGATGTCTGTGAGCATCGTGAGCAGCTGCTCGCCGGGCGCCAGAAGCGTCGTCGTCGGGAAGCTTCGCAGCACGATTGCCGTAGACTCCGCTGCCACCAGCTCCACCTCAACTGTCGGTCGCAGCTTGTTGTGCGCGCGCTTACGCAGCACGGAGACGGGCTGCTCGACGTCGAGTAGAGCGTAGATGGGCTTCTCCGCCTCCTGGATATCTTCCACACCGTCCCGGTCCTTGTCTCGGAACACATCGGCCGCGCAAGGCCGCGGACCGCTCCACACGAGTACCTTGATATGCAAAAAGGGACGAAAGGCACTCGCCGGATATTTTGTGAACTTTTTGTCGTACTGGGCGACAAAAGGGTCGACGATCGCCTCTTTGACACTGCGATCGTCAACGCTGTCCGGAAGCTTGATCTTGAGGCCAAGGTGCCGCTCATTGTCGCCCTTCATAAAGTGAGTGATTACGTTGAGGGCACGTGTGTCGCTCGCAGAGTTGGTATCGGAGGCCCCGCTTTTCCCAGGCCTCTGAGGCTTCTCGAACTCGGGCAGCTTGGGCTCGAGCACTTGCAATGGCGGCATTGACACCAAAGTTAGTGAATGGTCGGAGCGAACGAAACCCGACTGACGAAACTATACTGTGAATCTATTGTGAATTGAATTTCTATGTGGTTACACAGTAATCCCGAATCAACAAACCCATTGCAGACTCGTTAACTAAGCTATCACTCATTCCATGCACTCATTCTCGCTCAGACATGTCACCCTGTCAATGGTAACACCTCGCAGGTTAGCATCGCAGGCTGCCTACAGTAGTAGACAGCCCACATCACTCACACGATGTTGCCCTATCAGATCTCCGCCTCTCTCTCAGTTGTCAGCAAGAGCGTCCCCGTGCTAAACTCTGCTAGCCACTGCGGCTCAAAATTGGCGTCGTCGTAGGCAGCCCACACATTGGCGTTCTCGTCCTCCTCTGGATACTCATCAAAGTTGGACGTGTCGAGCGGGCCGATGAGTGGTGGTACAAAGGGCATAGCGATCTTGCGTGCTTGCAGGCCCTGGAAGGAGAGGTTGCCGAAGAAGGGGTGCGTGCTCACCTCCTTGGGGCCGCCGCGCGTGCAGCCGAGGCGCAGCGCGGGCGAATGTGCAAGCAGGCGCGCCATAAAGTCTTTTGTCGTGTGCGGCAACGCCGAAGGAGTCTTGTACTTGCCGCTCACGATCTTCTTATACGTCTCGACGGGCGTGTCTGCGACAAAGGGCGGCTCGCCCACGAGCATCTCGTACAGCAAAATGCCGAGCGTCCACCAGTCCACCGCCCAACTGTGGCCCTGGTTGGAGAGAATCTCGGGCGCAAGGTACTCGGGCGTGCCACACAGCGTCCACGTGCGATCCTTGATCACCTTTGCAAAGCCGAAGTCGACGAGTTTCAAGTACCCTTGAGCGTCGAAAAGCAGGTTCTCGGGCTTGAGGTCGCGGTGAGCGATCTGGCGCGCATGCAGGTAACTGAAGGCGCTCGTCACCATCGCCGTGTACAGTAATGCCTGGTGTGCATCGAGCCGACCGTTCTGGCGGAGCAGTGTGAAAAGCTCGCCCCCAAGCGCAACCTCGAGGAGCATGTGCACCTGGCCAGGTGTCACGAAGACCGCCTCGAGGCGCAGGATGAACGGGTGGTTGCAGCTCGCGAGGACACGCTTCTCGTTGATCACGTGCTCCACCTGCCGGAGCTTGAGCAGCAGCCCTTTGTGCATGCTCTTGAGGGCAAATGGCCTGCCAGTCGGCGGTGGCGACGGGTGCTTCACGAGTCGCACCCGCCCGAAGGAACCCTCTCCGAGCACCGCGAGCGGATGTAGCTCGTTGAACTCCATTGGCGAGCACGTCCGCCGCTTGGCCTGAGCCTCGCGCTCCTTGACTCGGCGCGTGAGTAGTTCCTGCAGCGGGCCTAGTACACGCTCAAAGGCCTCCTTATTTAGCGTCATGAGCTTTGTCGCCTCGGCAGTCACGACGGAGGCGATGCATGGCTCAGCCATGAGCAGCGCGCGCTCGCCAAAGTACGTACCCGACGAGAGGGTGTTGATGAGCTTGCGTTCACCGCTCGCGCCGCCCACACCATTGGCCTGAAGCACCTGGACGGACCCCGATTTGATGATGTAAAGGTCGGTGCCGACCATGCCCTGCTCGATCACGGTGTGGCCAGCTTCGAAGCTCACGTCCTGCAGCGCGTCTAGTAGGTACTCCTTTTCGCCCTCATCGAGCAACGCGAGCATCTCCACACTGTCGAGGACCTTGCGGTTGAAGTTGCGCTGGAGAAGTACATCCACTCCGGACGAGCCCACCATCTGCTGTAAGTCTTTGGTTTTGAGCTTGGCCACGCGCACCTCGCCGACGGCGACCACGTTGGCGAGCCGCTTCGCCTCCACGCCGCTGAGCGCCGATTCGCCAAAGAACGCGCCTGGCCGCAGCCGTAGCAGCTCCTTATCTCCGCCCTCACGATGGCACACCACCTCGCCAGCCAGGAGCAGGAAGAGTGCATCGGCGGTCGCGCCGACCTCGAGGATGTACTCGCCGTCGGAAAAGGTGTTACCCACCTCGAGCGCCTCCGCAAGCATAGAGAGCTGCTTCGGCTGCAACTCTCGCAGTATGGGCACCGTTGCAAGGTGGCGCTCGAGGCCGTGCTTCTGATTCGAATTGTGCTCCATCACCAGAAGACGGAAGGCGCGCCGCTCCAGCACAAACAGAACGCCGTCAGTGAGCGCGCGCACCGAGCACGCACGTGGGGCATCATACATGAGAGCGAGCTCGCCAAAGCACCGCGATGGCTCTGCATGCCCCGCCGACCGGAGCTCGCTTGACGGGCAGCCTAACGTCTGCAGCACGGTGCACTTGACCGCGTCGAAGGCCTCGAAGATGCCCGAGTGCACGGTGTAAAAATGATCACCCTGGTCGCCCTGTGCAATCACCACCTGGCCTGCCACGACCACCTGCTCAGTCATTGCGTCGATGCAGCGCTTCAGTAGCGACTGCTCGAGGTGTTCGAAGAGTGCGTGTGAGCGAATTGCAGCGAGCAGCGAGCAGGAAATGTCTGCTGTTTTGGGTGTGAGCGTAAGCATTTCGGCGTTGGAGTCGCCTCTGCGCTCAGAACTGACGGCTGCTCGACGGTCGATGGGAAGCCGCTTTGTGGTCGATACCCGACGGTGGGCAGCAGTACAAGCTCCGACATTGGTCGTGCTCATCAGCTTTGCAACGTCCGATGAGGACTTCGGCGCCTCATCCGCTCGGCGCGATGGCGCCGCAGAGGAGCTTGGACCACTCCCCATGCCGTGTTTGCGTCCGTCGAGCTGTGAGTGGACGAGCGAATGGACCATTTGCGGCGGACCAGCTTTCCAAGTTCGGCAAGTTTTAGCGTGCGCGTCGTGTGATTATTCGTGTCGGCAGGCTGTTTTATCATAACTTCCCTTAAGTCATCATAACAATTAACATCCCTTAAGTCTGTGGAGCACACTAGAAGCGAACCCCAGCTCCACACACGCCTCGGCCAGCGCAGGCACAACGGCCATGGGCCCCTTGTCGCTGTCGTCGTCGCCGCCCTGGATGACCTCACGGATGCGCTCCTCCTCCTTCACCACCTCCAGCTCGCGCTTTGGCGGCTCGGGCCGGCGATCATCCAGAGGCCCAATTCCTCGCCCTCGGCGTCGACAAGGAGCGGATTAGGTGGAAGTAAGCGCTTGTTGCCATATTAGGCGGGTGGGCGCAGCTTGTCGAAGGCGAGCAGCGCCGAGATCGCGTCCTGCTCGGTAAAGGTCGGCCGCTCCTCTTCATCTCCAGCTGAGGCGCGCCGCACAGCCCGCAAGCCCTCGAGCTCATCGTACAGCCTCTCCGCGTCGCGCGCATTCGCCCAGCCGGGCCGCTTGCGCACCTGATGAGGGAGCCAATCAGTGACCACGAGAGGCAGTGCGTGTCAATGAGATGCAATCAGAGGCCATCAGAGGCCGTACGTGGCAATCAGCGGCAATCAGAAGCCGCTCGCGCACATCGTCAATGCCACCGAGTAGCACGCGCTGCGCGGCATCCGCGAGCACGATGCCCTTCTTGGTGCACCGCCGCCGAAGGTACTCGACCACATCGGCAGCGTCCCAATCAGGCATCACGATGCGCTGCTTGAAGCGCGAGCGGAAGCCCGGGTTGGCGTTCGCAAGCATCTCATTCATCTCGCGCTCGTAGCCGGCGAGTACCACGATTGTACGCCCCTTATGTGTGTCCTCCGTCATGCAGTACGTGAGCTGGTCCACCGCCTCCTGCGCATAGAGTGAGACGCGCCGGCCGCCCGAGCCGCCGAGATTGTACGCCTCATCAATGAAGACGAGCCCCCCGATGGCCGACGCCATGAGCTTGTTGACCTTCTCCTTGGTCTGGCCGAGGTACTCGCCCTGCAGGTTGAGCGCCGACTCCTCGCCCACGACGTCCGACACGAGCACGCCCTTGGCGCGTAACCACTTGGCGAGCACCTTGGCGACCGTCGTCTTGCCGGTGCCCGGGTTGCCCACGAAGACGTACGAGCCCACCTTGTCGGCGGGACGAGATGCATCGAGCTCGCCATCCTTTTCGAGGGTCGTGAGCCTCGCGGCCAGGTCGTTAAAGTGAGCGCGCAGATGCTCCGCCTTGAACAGCTCGCTCATCTCGGCCTCGACCTCGGCGAGGAGGGCCTCGGTCTTAGCGCTGCCGCCCGCCGCGTTCTCATCGAGCCCCAGATCGGCGAGGATAATCTCGCGCGCATCTCCGCGCGCGGCCACCGCCGACTTGACGCGCCCGAGGAGCGAGTTGACGGAGCCCGCGTTGCCAAAGTTGGGCTGGATCCTCTCTCGAATCAGCAGCCCGAGCGCGGCCTTGCGCACCTGTGGGGAAGGGACAGGGCGCCGTTGTGAGCACTTGCATGCTGGGCCATCCAATCAGCAGCCCGAGCGCGGCCTTGCGCACCTTGCGGCTCGACCATTTGAGCCCAGCGGCCGCGGCGGTGCGGTGCAGCAGTTCCTCGAGCTGCTCATCCGAAAAGTCGGCAAAGTGGAAGGCGGACTCGGGCGAGAAGCGTCGCTGCAGCCCCGGGTTGGCCTCGCGAAGCATCTTGAACATGGGCTCCCCGTACCTAATTAGGGACGGCAATCAGCGGCGCTCAGTGGCACTCAGCGGCACTCAGTGGCACTCAGCGGCGCACAGCGGCACTCAGTGGCGCCTCGTACCCGAGCAGCAACACGGCGATGTCCTCGCCCGGGGCGTTATGCACCTTTGAGACGATCGTGTCGATGGCGCGCGCGCCGTACCTGTGGGGAGGGGGGCGCGGGCCGTGGTGAGCACTTGCATGCAGAGAGGGATCGTGTCGATGGCGCGGGCGCGCCGTACATGCCCTCGTGCAGCGCGTACGCCTCGTCGATCACGAGCACCTTGCCCTTGCAGATCTCGAGCAGCGCCGCCGTCTTCTCCTCAGTGCCTCCGACCGCGGACGCGATGAGGTCGGAGGGTGTACGTACCTCGACGGAGCCGTCGGACAGGTAGCCGAGCCCTTTGAGGATGCGCCCATACACCTTGGCGATGGACGTCTTACCGGTGCCAGGGTTGCCCAAAAAGAGCCGATTGAGGGGCAGCATGTGTAGCGGCTCGCACCGCACCTCGCGCTGGTAGTTGACGCGCGCGAGCTCGATTAGGCAGTGCACCTGAGGAGGGAGGCAATCAAGGGAGTCATCAGAGGTCATCAGTGGCACACATTGGTTACAGCCCATCAAGCGCGGCACGCACCTGCTTCTTGACCTCCTCCAACCCAATCTGCTGATCGAGCTCCGCAAGCGCCACCTTGAGATCCGGCACCGTCTCCACGTCGGGCGGGGGGCCTACCACATCGACCACCCGCATCACAAGCTTCTCGGCCGCGAATTTGGACGCCTTGCGCTTTGGGACGAGGGGATCAGAGGAGGCCGCCGCGCCGCCGCCGCCGCCGCCAACAATGACGAGATCTTGCCAATGGACCCAATACGTGTACCCATTGCTCCATCTGACGTGGGCGGGCGGCTGACCGCCGTTCGTCTCGAGGTAGGTGACTTGCGCGTCGTGTACGCATGAGCTCGGGTAGCTGTAGGATGAGGTCGGCAAGAACTTGAGAATGGCGCCGACGGACGTGTCCGCTGCACACGTGAGCCGTTGGACGCGCGCCGGGCCGGGCGCCGGGCCGGGCGCCGGGCCGGGCGCCCGCGCCACGGCAAAGGTCCGCTTGACGAACCCGGGCTCGATGAGGTAGATGTGGCCGACGTGCCCTCCCCAGCTGCCGCGCTTTCCTTCGCGGCACGTGTGGTCGTTGTGCTGCCCCCAGGCGCGACCGCAAACGAGGCAGTTGCCGTCATTACTGTGTCTGCTGGTGCAACCTGGGCCGCAGCCCTTGACCTCGCCAAGCTTGACCTGGAAGAGGGGCGCAATCAGAGCCCATCAGTCGCCATCAGACCTTGAGGGAAGGCAGGCATGCCGCACGCGTCCATGGATGACAGAGTCAATCGGAGGCATTCAGTGGATACGGTTGGCCATCAGACTTATGAGGGAGACAATCAGTGGATTGGGTGGCCATCAGACCTGAAGGAAGGTGGGCATGTCGCTCGCATCCACAACAGCCGCCTCGCACAGCGAGAAGCGCTCCGGTAGGCTGCCCGAGGTGATTGCACTCGGCTGGATTTGGACTGTATCGCCCGGAGCGATTTGGACTGTATTTGGCGATTTGGACTGTAACGGCTGGATTTGGACTGTATTTGGCGATTTGGACTGTAACGGCTGGATTTGGACTGTATCGCCCGGGGCCAACTCCGTCGGCATGTCGGCGGCGGGAGCGCCAGGCTTGATCAGCGCCATCTCTTCCCCCCCCTTGCCCTCCTCTCTCTTACCCGCGTCCTGGTCGAGCGCCGTGGCGAGCGCCGTGGCGGCCGCCTGCGCCGCTTCCTTGCGCTTCTCGGCGCGGCGCTCAGCGTCGATGCGATTGGTGGCGCGCGTGTACGAGTGCTCGAAGAGCGTGCGCACCTGCCATCAAGGGGAAATCAGAGGTCATCAGAGGCAATCAGAGGTCGTCGGGAGCAATCAGAGATCATCGGTGGCCATCCATGGCAAACTGAGGCAATCTGAGGCGATCTGAGGCGATCTGAGGCAATCAGAGATCATCGGTGGCCATCCACGGCAGACTGAGGCAATCTGAGGCGATCGGAGTGCGCACGTCGCGCGCGTTGGCAAAGCCCTTGACGCCGCGCCGTCGTGCGACGCGCCGCGAGGCGACCTCGGCCACGCTGGTGTCGAGGGTCCACTTGTGCTTCTCGGCGAATTCCACAAAGATCTCCTTGAGCTCGGGCTGCGTGAAGTCCTCAAACAGGATGTCACGGAAGCGGCTCTTGAGCCCCGGGTTGAAGCCATACCTGATGAAGGAGGCAATCCGAGGTCCTCATTTGCAATCTGAGGCACTCCGAGGCCATCGGAAGCGGCTCTGGAGGCCGCAGCTGTACGCGTACAGCTTCTCCTCGGTGTCATCCTTGTAGCCGGCAAAGATGATCGAGAGTGTCTCGCGCTTCTCCTCGGCAGCGGTAAGCAGCTGATTCACAATCGCCTTGCCCTCCGAGTTCTTGGCCGGGTCGAGCTGGTACGCTTCGTCAATGAAGAGCACGCCGTTGTCGGCCGAGGCGATGAGCCCAGGGATTTTCTTTGGGCATTCTCGCAACATTGCCTCGCCGCTCGTGCTCACGAAGGTCGTGCTCGAACGCAGCCCAAGCTCGTGCAGCAGCTTGCCGAGCAGCTTCGCGACCGTGGTCTTGCCCGTGCCCGGGTTGCCCATGAGCGAGAAGTTGAGCGACGTCTTGACGCGCATCGCGGGCGGCAGCCTCCGCTCGGCCATCACGCGCGTGTGCAGCTCGAGCGCGATGTTCTTGACGTGGTGCAGCCCACGCAGCGCCATCAGCGTGTCCAGCGCCGACGAGGGCAGAGTCGGATCTCCATCCCCCGAGGACGCCTCGTCGGCCTTTCGCTGCCAGCGAGCCTCCGGGCCGAGCGCGCCGGACCACGAGCGCGACGGCAGGATCGGCACGCTCGAAGAAGCCTCGCCCTGGCGCTGCGCGTCCGAGATGAGCTCGAGCTCGCGTGCTTCGTCAGCCTCGCGAATCTCGCGCAGCTCGAGCTCCGTGAGCACCGATCTCCCGGTGAGCCCCAATTCCACACTAAAGCACGCGCCGCCGTGGCCGTTGACGCCGCCATCGCCGTTGACGCCCACCCCCTCGGCGGCAATACCAATAGCTCCAGAGGCGCCGGCTCCAACGGCTCCAACGGCTCCCGAGGCGGCGGCGGCCGAGGCGACATCGGCGGCGGAGGCCTTTGGCGCGTGCCAAATCCCACTTTTGTGCGCAAAGAGCGCGAGGAACGCATATGAGTCGGCGGAGCGCTGCCGTGAGCGCGCGGGCGGCGCGGCGTGCGTGACGTCGCCGTGCTCGAGGCGTGCAAGCACGAGGAGAAGTAACGGCTCGCATGCAAGCTGCAGCTCGGTCACCTTGCGTGCGTACTCGTGCACCACTGACCACGCCTCCGCCTTGTCGCGGCTCGTTGGATCGGATGCGAGTGCGAACGCGTACATGACGTCCAGGGCCGCCGCGGCCGCTGTTGCACTGGGCTCGGCATTGGCCGCGTCCCGCGCTTCGTCAAACATATCGGCAGCCGTTTCCCACTGGCTCGCGAGCACTGCAGCCACCGCGCGCTCGGCCTTGCGACGCGCCGTCACGGGCAGCATCGCGACATGCGCGGAGGTGAGGGGCGCCGCGCCGCCATGCGTGAGCGCGGAGGCGGCGCGGCGTGCGGACGCAGTACGCTTGGGCGAGGTGAGGGTGGAGGTGGAGGTGCGCTCGGACTGCGCAGGGGCGACGAGCTGGTCGAGGGTGTCGGGGCGTGCTAGCATGGGCATCTTGGACGAGATGTAGTAGCGCACCGCCGCCACACGCTCTGCACGCACGACGAGGCGCGTCGCCTCGAGCACGCGCGGGTCGTTCGCGCCGCCCGCGCATACCGCCGTCTCGAGCGCACCTGGGATGAGGGAGACAATTATTGGCAATCTGTAGTAAGCAGGAGGTCTTACGAGGCCGTCTGGGCCATCCGAGGCCATCCATGGCAATCAGTGGCAATCAGTGGCAATCAGTGGCAATCAGTGGCAATCAGTGGC
>ENA-UOXG01000145-UOXG01000145.1-mixed-culture-metagenome-genome-assembly--contig:-NODE-145-length-42992-cov-43.048583_pt1 | contig 42992 bp, 30 predicted proteins | sample MGYA00238159_ERZ761634 | MGnify/ENA primary metagenome ERZ761634 (study PRJEB28908, sample SAMN08776845) | mixed culture metagenome | isolation source: Freshwater growth medium | place: USA... | reverse complement strand
CTATTTTTCATGTTTATAAGGCCCTAACCCCACACCTGTTTGGGAACTGAATGACTAATCCCCCACAGGGAATTCCCCACAGTGGTTACTGACTAAACCATACTAAGTCTAGGGAACACCTAGGGTACACATAGGGAACACGCTCATTGAGCATACACATGCCCCGTGACATGAGCATACACATGCCCCGTGACAGGAGCTCGCCGCACCCATGAGAGCGGGCAAGAGGTTGCTTTCTGATCTCCTTTCTTTCTTACGTTCCTCCGCTGTGCGAATACGAAATGATCGTGGCATGGCCGCCACCCTGGTCATTCGACGCGACAAGAGTAGAGAGACAGAGAGACCTCGCCGGGCCGAGCCGGGCAGCAGCCTGCGTGTGGCGCTGGTGGGATCCGATAAGTCCATAAGACTACCCGAGTGTGCTGTGAGACGCAGGTGCGGAGCCGGACGTCAATCGCGTCCTACCGCGATTCACGCATCACGAAGATCAGTAGATGCACGTGACGTGAGCGCACGACGCGCGGCTGGGTCACATTGCTGGGTCAGTCATGCTGTCAGTACATGTATGTGAATTTATTAACGCGGTTTGTCTGTGGTACTTCCCTCAGAACCCACAAGCAAGCGTGAGTTTCGAGCTGATTCGACTAACTAGCTGCTTGGTGCTTGCTAACCTCAAGAGCAAACCTAAACACCTGTGGAGCGCTGGATGTCCACGCCCCTCTTCAAGCAGCTGCAGCTGGCGCTGTAAATTGCCAGTAGTCTACATGTAAACGCCCCGGGGACGCGCTTGCATGAGCGCGCGCCCTTACCGTGTGGTCCTGTTTTATCTTTCTCGACTAGTTTTTGGAATGAAAGACTGACGAGATAGGATCTCCGCTCCGTCAACTTTCTCTCACCGGCCGTACCCGCGGTACAACTAGTACCGAGAGTCACCAGGATTCAGGCTCCTAAATGACGTTCAAGGTCCCGGCCGTGTTGCTCTTCACGTTGCCCGCGACCGCCATCGCATTTGTCACATCACCGACGCAGCTCCAAGTGATGCGAGAGGCATCAGCTCATGTGAGAATGGGTTTGTTCGATGACCTGAAGAAGGGCTTCGAGAATGATCCACGCCTCGTCAACGATAGGGTTGTGCCAGGCAAAGCGAAGAACGTGCCATCATATGTGAAGCAGAAGGAGGCGGTGCGCCAGAAAGACCAGCCGAAACAACAACCGAAATCGAAGAAGCAGGCGGAGCCTCAGGGCGACCGCACAATGGCTGAAATCTTCAAAGACTGGAAGTGGTGAGATTGCTGTTGCTCACGCGAGATGATGACTTGCGTGGTGGCACGCATGAGTTGTGTTCTGTAGGGTTCGTTTTGTTTAGCCCGACCGTGGGACTGTATTCAATTCTTGTCGCGTTGGATCGGCATCGCGGTCGATGCGAGGTCGCACGCTCCCCCGCGAGCCGCGTCGAGCGTCGTGCCCCCGGCATGCGTGCCCGGGTGTTGAAAGTGGAGCCACCAAAATTTCAACGCGCCGTGCACGCACCCGCACGCAGCATAGGTTATAGCTGATAGGAGAAGATACCTCTCGTGACGGGTGACGCGCTGCAGCGGTAGGAGCCCTATTTGGTATGCTGTGTTCGCACACGTGAGAGGTGAGACGTAGTGGTGAACGCAGGGTGCAGCGCTCCCACAGTTTCCCCACAGTTCTGCTGTGCGACGACGCTCCCTTCGAGCGCGCCTCTGAGGCTCAGCGCATCTTCTTGGCCGAGCGTTTCTGGCCCAGCGCCTCGATCTTCTCGGCATGGTTGTCCGCCCGGAGCACTGCCGACCTGTTGAGCTTTCCCGCGCCAATGCCTTCGTCGAGTCCGAGCTTTTTCTTGACAAAGAGTGATCGCTCCGAATCCATGACGACGGTGCGCCGGACGAGGTAGTACGCGAGGCCGCCAAAGGCAAGCAGGACCCCGATCATCGACAGGTCCGCGGGCGGTGGCAGTCCGGCCTTGGGATCGCGCAGTACCTCGGCCTCACATTCCTCGGCGCAATTCTGAGCCATGTAGGTCGCGTACGAGCTATCCTCATCGCACAACCCCTGCAGCGCCCATTGCGCGCACCTGATGGGGTCGGCGACGTTGGATTCATCGGCGGAGCCCACGGGTGTCGTCGCGCACGCCCGCGCGCAGTTGAGCCGCATGTACTCGATGTGATTGCCAGTCTCGCACAAGCCCTGTCGCGCCCATCCGACGCAGTGCTCGGGCTCCTTGGCCGTGGAGCTGCTCTTTGGTGACGCGCTTTCCGTGTGATCCTCCGTCGGCGACGACGGCCCTGCCTCATCCGCCGCCGCCTCCTCTTCCTCCTCGCTGGCGACAACTTGCCGGAGCCGTGCGTCCAGCTCGTCTGCAGGCGCTGGGTCGACGCCGCATGCGCTCGGGCAGTTTTGGCTCATGTACGCGGCGAACTTTTCGTCAGTGCAGTACCCATCCAGCGCCCACTGCGCACACGCCGAGTCTTCGTCGGCCGCTTGATCCGCATGCAAGTCGCCTCCCTCTTCGCAGTGGGCGGTGCAGTGGCGCATCATGTATGTTTTCGTGTCGCTCTGCGTGCAGTAGCCGAGCGTGGAGTACTCCGAGCAGCGGGCGTCATCGTATGCGGCCGTGCTCGCGACCAAAATTGACCAACCCGCGAGGAGGCGCATCGGTGCTTGGCGGGAGGACGGCGCGCTTTTCGGCGTTACCTCACACCGCGACCGACTTCAAGCACAGTTGGTTGGCCGTGCCACGTGGCACATGGTGGCACGAACAAACACACCTCTGGGAAATCCCTTAGCGCGACGCGCGGCATCTCTTCAACACTTCCTACACAATCTCAGCAGCAAAACGCAGTCTCAACCAGAATTGAAACTACGGGCCGCCGAAAGGAACGACGCTGATGCCGTCGGCAAGCGGAACCCAGCGTGTTTGGCCGCGGCCTTGCTTCCCGGGAAGCTTGCCGAGAGCGCCGACACGGCTGCCCACTGGCCCTGTGCGGCTGTCCACTTGTGGCGCGACGGCATTCGTCCCCTCGACGTTGGTCTGCTGAGGGTCGTGCCCGGCCGCAGCTGCAGAGCCTGTACCACGGCCTTTGCATGGGTGATCGACTCGTTGGTGGGTTGGTTGGAGTGGCGCACGCGCAGGGAATGCGCGTGCGCTGCGGCCGACACACAACGCGCGACCGTGCTGGCTTCTACTTGGCGTGTCGGCTCTTGCAATGATCTCGCGAGCCGAGGTGTGGCACCCGCGGCTCCCGCCCAGACGTCGTCGGCTGTGGACACAGCTGTGAACGCCCAGACGCCCTCGGCGCCCCTCACCTTCGCCGCCAGGGACGAGCCGGCCAGGCGTGCTGTGGACGCCTCGTGCAGGAGCGCGGCGCACGCTGCTGGCGAGCCGTTGACGAAGCGCAGGAGCGGGGTGGGCGAGCCGGTGACGAAGCGCAGCAGGTGGGTGGGTGAGATGACGCGCTCCACGGCAGCGGTGCTGCTCGGCATGCGCGGCGAAGGGGAGCGCAGGAGTCGTGGGGTTGGCGGCGGCTCCTGCTCGAGGTCGGTGGTGCTTGTCGTCTGATCCGTGCAGGCTTTCGCGGCCTTCTCTGCTGCAAGCATCTTCGCAGCCTTCTCCGCAGCAGCCTTCTCCACCTCAGCAGCCTTCTCCGCGGCGGCCTTCTCCGCGGCGGCCTTCTCTGCGACACCCTTCTCTTCGGCGGCCTTCTGTGCTGCAGCGCGAAACTCGAACTCTGCGGCCGCCGCCTTCTCTGCGGCGGCCGCTTTCTCCTCTGCGGTACGGACTCGTCCGACCCAACGCTCGCTGGCCGCCCCAATCTTGAGCGTCATCACGTTGATAGCGGGCGAGGTAGGATTGCGCGCCACCTGGGGAGTCGTCAATTGTTTCGTCAATGCCGGGATGTCGACAAGGCCGGACTGCTGCCACCTCCTGCCCCTATTGCGTGGTTGCAACAGGGCCTTTGCAGCGGCCTGGGCAGCCGCCTCGGCTGCCGCCGCCTGGGCAGCCTCAGCCTCGGCCAGTCTCAGCCTGAGCCCTTCGATGGTCGCCTCAGCCAGCTCCAGCTTGTTGGGCGGCCTACCTAACTTGGCCTCGAGCTCCTGCCTCAACCGGGCGGCTCTGGCACGGTCGGCGTTGCCGCGAGCGCGTGCTTGCAAAAGGGTCGCCGCGACCCCATGCTCATAGCTAAAGGTATGAAATGTATCGGGGTCGATTGGCGAGGCGTGAAAGGGCACCGAGGCGGGCTCCAGAGGCGTTGAGTCAGCTTCGGTCGCCTTGGCATCGCCCGGCCGCTGCTGACGGAGCTGATCCTCTGTGAATGTGAATTCAGTCTCCTCTGTGAATACCAGCACAGGCGCCTCCATATTGCTTTCGGCGCTCTGCTTGTGCCGCGCGTCGGTAGCAGCCTTTGCGGACTTCATCAAGTGAGCTGAGAAGGCACGCAGCTCATCGGCGATCGCGAGCCGCTCTTCGGTGTGCTCACGCATCTGCACGCGATTGGGGGAGGGCCATTAGCATGCACTCGGGGAGGGCGATAGCATGCACTCGGGGAGGGCCATCCCGACGCACCTTGAGCTTCCATGCGCGCTTCGCCATCTTAATTTCGACCCCCGCGTGCGCCAGAGACAGGCGAAGCTGCTCAGGGAGGTTCAGGTCGTCGCCCAGCTGCGCGAGGGTGCGCTCGCCGATGGCGGCATCCCATGCGGCGAAGACCTCGCACACCTGATGAGGGAGGCCATCAGCATGCACTCAGAGAGCGCAAGCGCAGCAGGCAATCAGAAGCCATGCAGACGCCATCAGACGCCAGCAGTCCCAATCATGCGCAATCAGACGCCAGCAGCGCACCTCCGAGACGACCTGATGAGGGAGGCCATCAGCATGCAATCAGACGCCAGCAGCGCACCTCCGAGACGACCTCTGCCGAGCCGAGCACCAGCCCGGTGCCGGATCTGCGCGGAAGCAGCACGGGGGCCGCCATTGTGCGAGCGTCCGCGATGCCCTTAGCCTCGAGCAGCGGACGCGTCGCCTCGAGCACCTTGTCCGCGATCTCGTCTGCGAGCGGCGTGCTCAGGTATCGCCTTGGCTGCACCTGGAGAGTCCTGGGGGACGAGTGCGCGAGCGCCGTGGGCGCCGTCTTGGGCGCGTGGGGCGCGTGGGGTTCGCTGCCTGGAGTGCCCATGACGGCGCCGCTCGGTGAACCGGCGACAGCGCCGTCATGGGCACTCGGGCTGAAGATCGACGCGACCTTGAGCGCCGGCACCAGCCGGTAGTCGCCCGTGCGCCTGGTCCCATCGGCGCTCACCACGGCGCTCGCCGGACTGTATTTGGCATCGAGCGCCGTGGTGAGCGCCGTGGTGGGCGCCGGCTCGTTGGGCGACTTGCGCTCGTGGTTATGTGGGGCTGTGAGACGCGCCCAGGTCGACTGCGGGTCTGCACCTGCGCAGCAAACAAAGGCGGAGAGGAGAGGGGGGGGGGAGAGTCAAGAGGTAAGACGCGCGTACGAGTGTACGAGTCGTGCGGCCGGGCGCGTGCGCAGCGGCTGCAGCAGCAGAGGAGCAGTGGGGAAGATGGCGGTGGTGACAGTGGTGGCGATGGCGGTGACAGTGGTGATGGTGGTGGCGATGGTGACGATGGTGTTGGTGGCGACAGTGGTGGTATGGCGGCGAGAGACGGCGATGGCTGCGACGGTGGCAGGAGTAAATCATCGGGACGCGGACGGAACGGACGAGAGAGCGCGCGGGGAGAGATGGCGCAGCGGTGCAAGAGGTTGGTGTGCACGCGTGATGTGCCGCACAAGCTAATCGTGGAGCGCGCGCGTGGCGCACCCGCGCTGCTCGGCCCGGGCGTGCCCTCAGGGACCTCCTCCTCATCCAGTCCGGACTGGTCGTTAAAGACGCTCATGGCAGGCAAAGCGAAGGGGCCGTGAACGTTCACAGGGATGGAAGCCCCAAAAAATGGACACACATGTTCGTTTTCACGGTACCAACCACGATCACCACTCCACGGTCTCGGAGTCCGGCACCGCTTCCACTCCGTAAATCGTGTCGTGACCTGATTCGCACGCTAACGCGGCGTCAGAATTTCGAGCGAGAACGAAGATGATGATGATGATGATGATGATGATGTGGGTGTCATCGGCGGCGCTCCGCTGGTCAGTGCGCTAATCGCGTCCGCCAGGCTCGACACAGCAGTTGGGAAGGCAGCCTCCACCAAGTGCGCCGCCTGCTCGAGCGCGTCGTGCAACCCGGCTGGCAACGCACCCTCCGTACGGCGCACCGCCCCGCTCGCGTCTGGCTCTGCACCCGGCGCGACGGCGCTGAAGAAGACGGCGAAGCAGGCGCCTTCGGGCAGGATGGGCGTGATGCGTACCGCCCGCATCACCACGTGTACGCACTCGCCGCCAGCGTCCCGTAGCTCTGGAAAGGCAAGCACGCCCAACCGCATGCGCGCCGTGTTGGGCGACGCACTCGGGCCCGCGCCGCCGCTGCCACTGCCTCCACCCCTCGCGCCGCTGCCGGGGCCGTGAGCTGCCTTGCTCGCCAGCCGCGTCAGGCTGAGTGCCTCCGTCATCACGCCATTCCACAGCAGCGGCACGTGCGCCCCGACGCTGCCCTCGAGCCCTCCAGATATGCACGCGCGCGGCGCCGTGGCGAGCAGCACGCCGTCCTCGGAGGTCGCGGGCGGCGACAAGGGCGGCCGCAGCAGCATCGCGCATATCGTGGCGCCCAGGTTCATCAACGGTTGTAACCACAAGACGTCGGCCGGCGGACGCAGAAGCAGCGGCAGGACGTACGAGCGCTCAAACTCGACGAACTCGGGCAGCGTCGTCGCGGAGCTGCCCTCGCCGGCTGCGATGCCACTACCGTCGGATGGATGGGAGCTCGTCGCGCTGTGGAACGTGTACGAAGTCACCGCGGCGTTGAGGGCCTGCTCGTGCTGTGTGTCGAGTGCACCCAGACGGTCGTGGTGCAGCTTGCCAAAGGTGTTGAGCACCTGCAGCCCGAGCAGCCGCGCCGCACCAAGGGCACTCCTGGACGCCGCACGCCCACACAGCACCGCCACAATCATCGAGTCGCCCTCGAGCAGCAACACGCTCATGCCGTGCAGCTCCACGTAGCCTGACTGCGGGTGACCCGCAACGCCTTGCATCGTCGAGAGCAGCTGGCAGAGTGGGAGCGGCTCGAACACCGGCCGCTGCGCGTACGCGCCGACAGCGCAGCTGACAAGCAGCTTGGACGACGGAGTGAAGATGAGCACCGCCGCTGGGGCCGCCTCCGCTGTTGAGCAATTCATGGCGCATTGCGCGGAATTACTCATCTGCCCCTCCTTTCTCATTGTGAATGGGGGCTCACACGCCGAGCGACTGCCGAGCGTGGGCCGACTCCCCTGTGGGGAGAACGGAGAGGAGTGAGTGCTATCACTGCCCACAATGGCCAAATTGTTTCCCTCAACTGTCTTTGGAAAATGGAAATTCCTACGCGCGCTGCGTTACGGGAGGACGTCGCACTCAGTCTCACGCTTGCTCGACAAGCGAGAATGTGTCCTTCAACTCCAAGCCGAGCTTGACCCACACGTGCCGCTTCATGAGGTCAATGCGGCGCGACGAGCGGTTGTACGACTCGCATCTCGATACGTGGCTTGGCACAACGCTCGACGCTACCCAGATAGGCCATGGCAGGCCCTTGGGCGTCGCGCGCGTCGCCTCGCCCGGCTCGGTGTACTGCATGTCCGCCCGGCCGCGGGCCCTGCTGCCGCAGCAGTGATGGCGCAGCACGCGCCACGAGAGGGTAGCGGAGCAGTGGTAGGCGCCGCCTCGCGCCGTCTTGAGCGCATGTAGTACGCGGATCCGGTTGACGAACTTGAGCCGGTTGTGCCAGACGATCGCCGCGCTGAGGCGCTGCGCGTCGAATCTCGACGAGTCATCAGAGTAGAACGGTGGGTGCATCTGGAGGAGGATACAGGACAAGGGGGGGAGCGACGGAGGCACGGTGGCATCACCACGAGCGTAACCAGGGGGGGAGTGGACGAGTGAGAGCGCAGTCAGAGGTGTGCCATCCGCTGAGCATCAAGACGCAGTCAGAGGTGCCATCCGAGGGCGCGGCTGAGGGCACGGCACCTGGAAGAGGTTGAGCGGGATCGCGCCTCCAACGAATCGCCACAGCGCCGCGCCGAGCCACACGTCATCGAGCACCTTGCCGTGCGTCGTCGGGAGAGCACGCAACGCGGCCAGGTCGCTGTCGAGCCGTCGTCGGTGCGTATGGTTGCGCACAAGTGCGAGCACCGCCGCTGTCCCGAGCGCATAGAAGGGGCCACACGCGAATGGCAGCGGGCCGGCGCACACACTCACGTTGCTCAGGCCAGCACAGAGCTCTGGAGGGTGCTTCCGGCGCGCCTGCATCGCTGTCTCGCTGAAATGGTGAAATGTGTAGGTTCGGTTGATATCACTCGTCGCTAGCTGTATGTACAGAATCCGGCCGACCCACGCGAACGGAGCGGCTGCCGCCGGGATCTCGAGCAAATGCTTCTCAAGGTCGGGAAGATGCAGGTACACGTCATCGTCCGCCTTGCACACGAAGCGCGGCTCATAGGTGAGTGCGTGCTCGAGCCACCAGACGAGGGCGAGCAGAGGCCCACGCAGTCGGCCGTTCTTCTCGGAGGCGACGGGTGCACATAGCGTGTCACCGCGATCGGCCGCCTGCAGCGAAGTCAATGCCATCGTGCCGCAGCGCAGCACAAATCGGACGATCATGGTCTTCGGCGTCGTCTGCAGCCACGCTGCGCGAAGCACTGTGCGTCGCCTGGAGAAGCGTTCCGAGGAGCCCGAGAGCACGCCGACCGCGACAGTGTTCGGCATCTTGGTCCCGAGCACATGCACACGTGGAGCGACCTCATTGCAGGGCCAAAGCTCGCGATCGTGCATGCAACTGGGCAACGAAACCGTGCGTGAGGGCCGCGCCCGCATCGACGCCCACTTTTATGTTCCAGTGAGGGCTGTTAGTGTGTTCACGCAAGGGGCTGGGACCCTTGGTTCACGGACTTCACGAGTCGTGGAAAAGCGCAATGCGGCACGAGTCGCCGCTTCCGCCGCCGCCGCCGCCGCCCGCCGCCACCGCCGCTGCCGCGCCTGGCAGTCACCTCACTGCCCTCACCTCGATGATGCGCGCGCTCTACCCACGAGCTGCGGCGCTGAGGGACGACGAGCCTACGGCCATCGCCCAGAAGCGTGATGCCCTGATTCAAACGGAGACACTCAGGGCTTCTGGCACAAATGTGAACTTTGATGCCGCTGAGCGAGTGCCGCGCGAGGATGACCTTGACAACCTCCTCAGGCTGTTGGCCATCAAGGACGCCGTGATACTAAAGCTGCGGTCACTTTTGCCGCTGCCGCCGTCGAAGCATGCGACCCACGGCTTACCAAAGCGCGCAGCATCCCTCATTGCAGACGCACGACGCCGAGAGGCAGTGCTGAGCCTACAGGTTCGCGAGTTGACGCTTCAGTTGGCGGCGTTTCGGGAACGCGAGGCGCGCGCCGTGCAGGTGAATGCAGATCTGCGCAGGCATCTTGCTGAAACCAACGCGCTCATCTTGAAGCACGAAGTGCACACGCTGCGAACCGACCTGCACGCATCGCTGGCACGCGAGGCGCAATTGCAGGATGAACTGCTCGTCGCCCACGAGCGCATTGGCCGTGCAGAGGGCCTGCTCGCACGCAATGCCGCCGTCGAGCGAGAGCTGCGCTACGACCTGCGGCAAGTAGCCGACGTGGCAATGCATGCTATGGCAGCCCGTTCGGCGATGGCGTTGGGCGACCCGGCGCTCACTACGTACGGCAGCCCGGACTTGGCGCTGAAGTCATCATAGGAATTAGTTGATTCACATTCACACTTGTTCCCTAAGCAGGGTGCTACAGGGCGCGAACGCCCTTCCGCGTTGCACGTGTCCCTCGCGCTCCTCCATGAGCAACCCCGAGCTCGAGCCACGCAGCTTTACGGTGGAGACTGCTCTGCCGTTAGAGACGGTCGGTGCGGTGGCCCGCTCGTTGCTTGCTGACGCTTCGTGGGATCAGCTTCGGCGCAAGCACCAGGATGACTCTGTGCCATTGCTCAAGCTCGTCGCCCAGCTCGACCTGGAGCTCGGCGCCGCGGCACATCGCAACCGGGCGCATCGCGTTTCGTTTCGGTGCACACCGTCCGGTACCGACCAGGTCGACGTGCTCACCATCGACTTCCCAGCGCGCCGAGCTGCAGCGGCTGCCCGCAACGAACAACCGTGCGTCAGTACACCATCAGAGCCCGCAGCAGCAGCTGCTGCTGGGTCAACTGCAACCTCGCCCGTCAGAGCGCACCGTGTGTCCGCGCCAAATGCAATGCTCGAGGAGGCTCTCTCGATGCTCGGGCTGCCGGCCACCGCTCCCAGTGCTCCGAGGAAAGCTCTCGACACGTCTGATCGCCGGTCGCCACGAGCATCATCATCATCATCATCATCATCAGCAGCAGCAGCGGCGCAGGTGGCGTGTCCACAGGCGAGCAAGCGGGCGCGTGCCACCACGACGGCGCATCCGCGCTCATCCCCCGAGGCGCGTGAACGTGCCACACTCGAGAGCAGCCCCATCTCCGCTCGCACACCCTGTGCCCCCACGTCGTCTCGCTGCGTACCCGGGCATGCAAGCTACAAGAGTCCGGTGACAGGCCGCGGGCTTGCCGGACGTGAGCATCCGCGAACTGGCGCTGCTGTGCTCACGTCTCCGACAGCACCAAGTACTCCGGCGCTGATGTCCACACGCTCGCGCAAGCGCAGCCTCACAGACGCGTGAAGGCGCACGCGAAGGCGCCAGTGGAGCCGCGGGCGTCGTCGGGGGTTGAGCTGACGTTCGGCTGTGAACGATCTCATCATCGACTGTGAACGAGCTCATCCTCGACTGTGAACGAGCTCATCCTCGACTGTGACACGAGCTCATCATCGACTGTGACACGAGCTCATCCTCGACTGTGAACGAGCTCATCATCGACTTTGAACGAGCTCATCCTCGACTGTGAACGAGCTCATCCTCGACTGTGACACGAGCTCATCCTCGACTGTGAACGAGCGGGCACCCGGGCTTGTGCTGCACGCGCCGCATGCCATGCGTGCACTCGAGTTCCAACGGCACGACACCGTGTGCTGCCACGCGGGATGTCTACCAGGAGCTCGGTCGCGCGATCTCTCTACGGACTACGCTCAGGCGCGCTGGCCGCCTGCCCCTCGCCTGGCGCGGAGCCTGTGCGGGCTGTGCAGGCGCCGCAGAGCGTGACTTTGCGGGGGAGACCGATGAACTCAGATCCATGTGTTGCTGTGTGAACGCTGTACTGATACACCCTCGATCCGTGTGCTCGTTATATTGCCATACACCTGAAACAGACCCACCGGAGAGATTTGGGGCTTGACATGGTCCCAAACGTTGTACACTGCCGGGAGAGATCTCAGTACATCTAGCGCTTTGAGCGGCTAGGCCCTCCCCCTCGCTCTTTGGCCTTCTCCTCCATGGCCGCCATGGTGTTGCTTAGATGCTCCTGCAGCGCACCAAAGGGGTCGGCAACAAAGGCTGGGTGCGCCAGCACGGCCTGCAAGTGTTTCGTTTCCTCGGCCACGATCTTCTGCCTCCGTTTGCTCGTCAGTGAACCTCCCAGTTCCACCTCTGCTCTCTGTCGATGCACCTGAGCGTTCGCGGCGAGAAGCTCGTCAAGCGAAGCCTTCAGGCCATCCACCGCGCCCAAGATGACCGCGTTGGACGCCTTGGCCTTGCGCGCCTTTGCCTTTGTGCTTAAGCCAGACTTACTGCTCGCCGCCTCAGCCTCCAGCCTCTGGACAAGAGCCCGCTTGCCTCCAGCGACCAATGAATGCTTCTTCTTCACGATGCCCTGCCCTTTGGCCGTATCTTTCGGTGATGCGGATTTCTTGATCGACCCCTCCTTCTTGAGCAGGGCCCCCTTCTTGGCCATGTCGTGCGACCGTCACCCTTGTCAACAAAGAACCGTTGCCACGTCGCTTCCGAATTCACACAAGTTGTCACGCTTGGTTAAATGCACAATGTAGGGCCTTCTCGGCCAGACAGTACTCGCTCGCTCGGCTCACTCAATCATGAGGGCCGTTGCCCACACATCTCTACCCCCTAACCCAGGTTTCACACACGGCGGGGGGCCTTCTACACATTATACTAAGGAGATTTACTATCCTCTATCGTCTCCCCAGAGCAAGTCCTAAGAGCTAAGTCCCCAGAGATTCCTGTGATCTACCCATGCGTCCCACGCGCCTCATACCCACGCGCTCTCTCCCAAAGACCTCGAGGAGCTCGGTGAGGGTGACGACGCGGACGAGCTAGAAGACGAGTGGATCAGGGCGGGTGGATCCAGGGCAACTTGCTGCAGAATATCCTCGCACACCTCGCAGGCGAGATCTCCGGCGAGATCTCGGGTGATCTCCCGCGAGCTCCCATCGAGGGCGACCATCACGATGCCCATCTCCGAGGATGACGAAGCGGACAAGCGAGACGAGCGAGACAAGCGAGATGACGATCGGATCAGGATGGCGGAGAGGGTTCTTCGACGCGGTGCCGAGGTTTCGTCAGGGTTCGTCGAAGAGTCTGCCCACGCCCCCCCCAAGAAGCCCCCCCCCCTCCCCCCCTCCCCACCGAGGCAATAAGGAGGTGGTGTAGTCTGAAACGGGTCCCACATGGGTTGCTTGCACAGCGGGCAGCCTAACGCTGCCCACCTGTGTGGCAACAGGGGCGCCAAGCGTGCCCACCCCTCGAGGCACTTTGTGTGGAAGTAGTGGCTACATCGCAGCCGCGTGACGATCTCGCTGCTGTCGAAGGTGCCGAGGCACACGGAGCATTCCTCCGTGACGTCATGCGGCGCGCCGCCGCAGCTGCAAATGCGCCCGTCGTAACGAAATCGAAAGTCGGGTGTCGGGCACTGCGTGGGGGGGGGGGTAGGGGTGTGCGTGCAACGTCGTCAGCGCGCGATATCACGCCACGGCAAAGATTGGGGCGCGCGATTGCACACGGCACAGAAGGCACATGCTTGCACTGCAAGGAGGGCTGTGACAGCCAGGGGAAGGAAGGGGCGCAAGGACGAGGGATGGTGGGGGGGAGGGGCATACCTCGCAGCGCTGGTACTTGCCTCTCGGCAACGCGTTGATGCTCGCCAACAGCCTTCGTCGCTGCTGCTCCGCGGCCTTGTCGCGCACTCTCCTCTCCCGACAGCGCGTCCATAATTTGTAGAACAGCATGATGATGATGACGACCAGCGCGGCCAATACGCCGATCAGGACGAGCAATAGGACCGACAGAGTCACCTGGGGCTGGTAGCTCGACTGGAGCTCGAGCGCGAGACGCAGCTGCGGCGGGGCCGGGTAATAGAGGACTGGATGGGGTGGGGGGGGATGCGGCGGGGTGGCCGGCCGTGGTGAGCGGTGGGGGGGACTTGATGGCGGGGAAGGCGGTGGAGGCGGTGGAGGCGGTGGAGGCGGTGGAGGCGGTGGAGGCGGTGGCTGCGGTGGAGGCGGTGGGCGAGGTGGAAGCGGCGACGGTGACGGCGGTGGCTGCGATGGCGGCGGTGGCGACGGTGACGGAGGGGGTGAAGAGGGCGGCCGACGTGGCGGACTAAATGGCGGACGTGGCGGAGACAAGGGCGGGGGCGGAGGTGGTTGCGGCGGCGCAGGTGGAAGCGGCGACGGTGACGGCGGTGGCTGCGATGGCGGCGGTGGCGACGGTGACGGAGGGGGTGAAGAGGGCGGCCGACGTGGCGGACTAAATGGCGGACGTGGCGGAGACAAGGGCGGGGGCGGAGGTGGTTGCGGCGGCGCAGGTGGAAGCGGCGACGGTGACGGCGGTGGCTGCGATGGCGGCGGTGGCGACGGTGACGGAGGGGGTGAAGAGGGCGGCCGACGTGGCGGACTAAATGGCGGACGTGGCGGAGACAAGGGCGGGGGCGGAGGTGGTTGCGGCGGCGCAGGTGGAAGCGGCGACGGTGACGGCGGTGGCTGCGATGGCGGCGGTGGCGACGGTGACGGAGGGGGTGAAGAGGGCGGCCGACGTGGCGGACTAAATGGCGGACGTGGCGGAGACAAGGGCGAGGGCGGAGGTGGTTGCGGCGGCGCAGGTGGCCGCGGCGGCGCAGGCGGGTACGGAAATGGGGACGGCAGCGAAGGCGGGTACGGAGGCCGTGGAGGCGGTGGGGGCCGAAAAGGAGGGTACGGAGGCGCGGTCAAGGGCGGAGGAGGGCGTGGAGGGGACCTCGGCGGCGCAGCCATGATCTGGACCAGATAGATGTCCCAGTCCCCCTGGCCCGGGTCGCAGTTGTTGAGTAGTTGGTTCGTGCCGCACTCGCCGTCGCCCTCGCAAAACGTCAAAAATCCCGGTACGGCTTGTGCAAAATTCCAGATCTCGTCGCACCGAGGTAAGTCGGGGTTGGCCGGACAGTAAGGGTCGGCATGTGCAAGTGGAGTGAGGCAGCTCTGGTAGCACTGAATCTGCGCGTGCGGGCAGTAGTTTGGAGGCATCGGCGGCGGCGGCGGAGGTGGCCGTGGCCTCGGGGGATGTGGCGGCAACGGTGGCAACGGTGGCGGCGATGGTGGATAGGGAATGGAAGGCGGCTGCCGCATTACGAAGACCTGATAGACATCCCATTGGCCAGGGTTACAATTGTTCAAGAGCTGGTTCGTACCACATTCGCCGTCGCCCTCGCAATACGTCGGTGTTGGTCCGTACCCAGGGTTTGGAACGGCGTAGCAGCGCTGCAGGTTGGCATTTGAAGGGCATTGCGAACTTGGAATCGGCGCCAGGCAATAGTTGATGCACTGTAGTTGGCCTGCTGGGCAGGAATTCGGTGGCATCGGTGGTGGAGACGGCGCAGGTTCCCGCACACCGCAATCGGTGCAATCGGTGCCATAGTCGCACACATCGTACTCCGCCCCCACGCCACCGTCGTCGCAGTAGCCATTGCTAAACCAATAACACCAGTCTGTGCACAAGTAGAATGAAGTAGGGGGCAACGGGGGCGGCTTGGGGCGGCTTGGGGTCGGTAGCGGTGCCCGCGGCGGCTGCCCTTGGCGCAGGCCGCAGTCGGAGCAGTCAGCGCCGTATCCACAATCCGACCACTCGGCGCCAGGACCACCGTCATCGCACGTGCCGTCGGAGGCCCAGAAGCAATTCTCAACGCAGACAGTGCCGGGCAGCCGTGGTGGACTTGGCGGACGGGGGGGCGGCCGTGGTGGAGAGGGGGGCTGCGGGAGACGCGGGCCGCAGTCGGTGCAGTCGGTGCCGTAGTCGCAGTCTGCGTACTCGGCACCGGGGCCGCCGTCGTCGCAGTCGCCATCCGAGGTCCAAAGTGGGTAGTCGGGGCATGTATCGGTACAAGCCAGGCCAGGCGGCGGCGGTGCCCGCGGCGGCTGCCCTTGGCGCAGGCCGCAGTCGGAGCAGTCAGCGCCGTATCCACAATCCGACCACTCGGCGCCAGGACCACCGTCATCGCACGTGCCGTCGGAGGCCCAGAAGCAATTCTCAACGCAGACAGTGCCGGGCAGCCGTGGTGGACTTGGCGGACGGGGGGGCGGCCGTGGTGGAGAGGGGGGCTGCGGGAGACGCGGGCCGCAGTCGGTGCAGTCGGTGCCGTAGTCGCAGTCTGCGTACTCGGCACCGGGGCCGCCGTCGTCGCAGTCGCCATCCGAGGTCCAAAGTGGGTAGTCGGGGCACGTATCGGAACAGAGTTCTGGCGTTGGCGGCGGATTGACGGCGAGGAAGGCGGACAAGCACAAGATTGCCGCCATGCCCCCCCACACAGCACCAGGGAGCCTTCGCAAACCCCGACGGATTTCCGAATTTTCCAGGAAAGTCGATTTTCTTTCGTTAATATCGTTCTTCCTGTGCTGCTGCTGCTGCTGCTGCTGATGTTCAACACAAGAGGTGCTGCTTGTGCTGTTGTTCAACACAACGCGCACACTCTCCGGACCCCCAAGCACGAGGGCCTCTATCGCTATGGATTGCAGCCGATTTGCACCCATTCCTCATACCCTATAATTTCGAAACTGAGTCGGACCCCTAAGCACATCGAGCCCCACTCAATTGGAGCCACTATCTGCTGAGCCTGTGCCGTGCTGGACGTTTCCGAACACAACGCGCACGACCTCCAGTGCTGCTGCTGCTGTTCCACACAACGCGCAAGCTCTCCGGACCCCCAGGAACGGGGGCCAGTGCGTGCATTCCACGTCATCAACTCAACGGACCGCTCCGGACCCCTCGGTCAACACAAGTATGCTGAGTACTCGCTCTCTCGGGTCACTCCATGATCAGGAATCTCGAATGCCGGAACGCGCCGTCTAGAGAGGATGTTTAGAGCGATCGACGGGCTACATGTACACCTGGGCTGTTGACAAGCAGGTTCGCGTTGAAGAGGTCCAACGCGCTGGTCAGAGGCGTCGCCGTGCTGGCCGCTGGGGGTCCCACCCATGAGACGGCGAATTGATTGTCCGGCGTGCGCGCTTCGGTCCAAACGGACTCGACGTTGGTGGCGATCCACTTGGAATAGCGGCGCGCGTGTGCTGCCCACTCCTCGGGGGCCGCTGGCGTGGAGAGCACTTGGTCCACTAAGATCGCGAGCGAACGCATGAAGATCCCCTTGAATTGCTGCTGGCTGCTGTCGCAAGTGAAGCTCGTGTCGCAAGATTCTCGCAGCACTCCTTCCGGCGCGAAGGTGAGGCGCTGAGCGGTGGCATCGGCGATCACAATGGCCAGTTCGATGGCCGAGGCGTTGCCCGTGACCTGAAAGTACGCTGCTGCGGCTGCCAGCACCACCCCCTGGTTGTATGTCCAGGTAGTCTGGTTGTTGTTCACGCACTCTCCGTTTGGAAAAGGTCCGTTCAGCCCGTCATTGACCAAGCCTTGGGCGTTGATCATACCAGAGCCCACGAACCAAGCCCACGCCCGTAGGCACCAGTCCCGGTAGGTGTCGTTCGGACCGTACTGGACGAGGCGACAGGCTTGGTACGCGAAGAGTTCATTGGTGATCGCGTTCTTGTAGGTTCTCTTGGCGTTCCACCACACCCCACCGCCACACTTGGTGTCCCATAGCTTCGCCTCCGCGTTAAAGTAGCACTTCGCGCGGTCCAGAGCCTCCGGCGTGCCCAGAACGTCGTACGTGTCCATCCAGGCCAGCGACCACCACGCACGATCGTCGGTGCTCATGTCGACGGCGCAGAGAATGGCGGTTGCTTCCTCGTTAACCTCGAACGTGTTGGTGATGTCGGCTTTAAATGTGGAGTCATTGGCGAACTTGGTGTATTGAGCCAGGGCCGTCAAACTGTTTCCACAGTTCCACCACCCGATGTCATGTTTTGCAGCACCGAGCTGGTTGCAACCCCACAGCCCCGTTGCTTGGTCGTAGAACATATTCTGGAGTGTGGATGCGGCCGTGAACGACATGTTTGCTGGAGACAATGTGTGGGCTAATTCACTCACGGTTGCGACCAATGTGGCAGTGGCACGCATCGCGACACCCCCACACCGGCTTCCCCGAGTTCTTGCTGTGAATGGGCTGTTTCACGTTCAAGAATACCGACTCGGCAAGACGCTCGTCCACCGGTCCCGTGGAGACACAACGTGGAGGGCGCAGACGTGAATGAGCTGTTTTGCGACTCGAACTTTACAGTGAGCCATTCTAAGATCGGCTCGTAAAAAGGGCAAAATACACGGCGCGCCCAAAACTTGGCCCGCCTGTCCTAGAGTTCACACGCGCTCCCCGTGCACATTGCGTTCCTCTGGCTCTGCTGCTGGCACAGGCACGGCGATGCGTGCCGCAGAAGATTCCGGAGGCTCATCTTCCTGCTGGGCAGCGGCAGCTGCCGTGGGGCTGCTCGCTCGCGTCGAGTCCGACGCACGCGCATCGGCCGGCTTCCCGCCGGCGGCTGCTGCCGCTGGCGGTGCAGCAAAAAAGTGTGCGGGGCCCGTCGCGCGCTGCATCGGGCGCTGCATCGCCACGAGGGACAGCCGCGCGCTCTCGAGCGCTGCGAGGCCGCTCGTGCTCGCCTTCTGAAGCACCGTCCATCCACGCTCCTCGACCGATTGGATCCAGCCGCCCGACTGTTCCATGGCCGCACCGACGCGATGGCTGATCACATCGCTCTTGGCCCCCAGCCACTCGCTCGCGCCCTGCGCGATTCGCGCCGCCTCTTCCTTCAGAGAAGCTGGCGCATCGGGCGCGTCAGTGGCGCCGCTGCTATTACCGCGGCTTTGGGCCTCCGCCATCGATACCTCTAGCCGCACATCGAGCGTCGTCCGGATGGCGCGCAGCAGCATCGCGCGCAGCCATGCGGTCGAGTTGATTTCGGTCAGCTTGCGCACAGGGCCGTGGCCGGCATCGACAACGATCGGCTTGGACTGGTGGAAGAGCATGATGGCGAAGGGATCGTATAGCTCGTACATGTAAGAGAACTCAGGCACGGCGTCAACGTCCACCGTGTACAGGGAGAGCACGCTAGCCATCTCGGGCACATCAACCGCCTGCTGCAGCATCGCATCGCACCTCTGGCACAGGCGGTCGCTGCTCCGGCCAAAGCGAACGACTACCAGCTTGTTGACCTTGCGCGCGGACACAAGCGTCTCGTCAAACCAAGTAGCTGAGACCAGCGGCGTGAGCGTGACCGCTATCGTCGTCGTCGCGGCGTCCGAAGAAGCCGAGGATGCCGCCATCGACACCACGACGACGCTATGCCCACGACGGCGCTTTCTCGAATGCCACACACAGCTATGTAATGGTGGTGGTCGTCCTCTGAGCTGAGTCGTCCTACATTCGGCTGCATGAGAACACTGGAAAAAGGCAAGATTGAAATCTTTTAAACCTCCTTTGCTCATGCTTTTGCCTCCAAGGCCGCCGCGAGATCGGCCACGAGTGTGTCGCAACGCGTCGCAGCCGCAGCAGCAGCGCCACCGCCGCTCCGCAGAGAAGTGCAGCTAGCGGTGGCGTGGGAGACCGCCTCGTTGGCGATGAGGCTTGCCCGCGCGTTGCCCAAGGGCACCATGCGAATCAGTAGCTCGAGGACTGTGAGGCGCGTCTCGGGCTGCGCGCTCGGAAGCGTCGCGAGCAGCGCCTCGGCGCCGCCCTGTGCAACGACCTCTGGCAACGCGGCTGCGCCCGAATGCCAATGATGCACGCGCCAGATACCGGTCTCGCGATTCGCCGCTTTCTTGGACCGCACCAGCACGAGTGATGGCGAAATCAGGTACGTATCTGCCCAACAAGAGTCCAAGCGCATGCGCACCGTGAGTCCAGGGCATGCAGGCGCAGCGTGCATCGCCAGTGAAGATCATACCGCTGCCGCACGCAATTTGGTAACTCTTGTACATGAGCCAGCCTACGCCAAGCGTTTTGAGAACACGCCCAACCTGCAGCTGTGTCTCCGAGATTTCTTCGGGCGTGGCGTTGCCCATTGGTGGGCTGTACCATCTGCGCGGCGCGCAGGTCTGCTTCGGTCCGAGTGGCTGTGCGATCCTGCGCGCTCGTCCGAAAAGGTACGGCACACGTAGCATCTCTCCGAGACGCACGGTTAACACTGTACTGCGTTTCGCCGTGAACTGCTGCGTGAACAGGCCAACAGATTGTTCTCGGCGTGTCGAGCACGAGCTCCAGAACGCCCAACGTGTCTGGACCACCATAGACAGGATGGCACGGAGGCGAGAAGCATTGACTTGACTTGACTTGGAGCAGGCGAGAGCCCGGGCGTGAGGCGGCGCGCGCGCGCGCCTCGCGAAATAATTACTCACATAAGATCGTTGTTGTTCGAGCATCACCTCCTTCCTTCCCAAAACATCCTTCTCAAAAAAATTTACCGGTACTGAGGAATTTTCGTATAGAATCCGCAAACTCATCAATAAGAGTCGCGGATTGCGAAAGAATTCGCAATCTCGTGGATTGAGGTGACAAGATGGGGACGATCGTTCCGGTCGTCTGCGCAGCAGATCTTCTCCGAACAGCGCAAAAGGCGGAAAATCAGCGATTTCGTGTGCAGACCACTTTGCATCTCGAGTTTCCGATCATGATTCAAGAACAAAACGCCCAAGTCGCGCAACTCATCCGTGCATCCATTCCTCGCCTCGTGCATGCTGAGCAACTTGAGCGGGCCAAGGCACCTCTCTCCCTCGCAAAGTTCCTGGTGGCAGCGCCGGCGAGGCTCGCACAAGCAGAAGACGAAGATATGTTCGAGACAACGCTGCCCTCACCGCCGCTATTCGCACCTCAAGATGGCACGATGATGCCGTCACCGCGGACTCGATTGCTCCGGTCGGTTCCTATTCGAGGGCCCTCCTCATCCACATCCTCATCCTCGGTGGAATCCACGTACGTTACATCGGTTCCTACTCCAGGGCAACCTCAAGTCTCCCTATCTACATCCACGTCCTCGGCGGCTTCGACATACGCCACACCAGATGCATCTCTGAACGCATCGCCGAGAGTCCCCTCGCTTCGAGCAGGCAACTTACTTTTACCTGCGCTGGACGACTTCAAGGCGCTGAGCTCCACGCATATCGCTAGCGAGGCGTTCTCGCCGCCATCGGCGAAGCGCCGCCCAGGCCGATCGCAGATCATGCTGCAGCGACCCCCGAGTTCGCAAGGCGGTGCGCGGACTCCTGAGCGAATTCCTCAGAATGCGCCGTCGCCGGTGCCGTCGCCGTCGCTGATCCGTGCGCCGGCGTCGGCGCCTGCGCCGTCGGCGGCGCTCAAGATGCAGTCGCCCACGCCAGAACCGCCTGCTGCAATGCCAAACCTCCTCTCACGCCCCAACGGAGCCGCATTGACGAGCGACCATTGGTCCCCATCTGGCCGGGCCACCTCCGGCCGCTCCACGAAGACGTCATCGGCCAACGCCAAGGACTTGCAGGCAGCCATCACTCGAGAGCTGCAGCAGGCGACTGAGAGGGTCACCGGTGGGCTTGGGGAGGTTAATGTCCCACCAGCCACCGCCGACGTCGTCTCTCAGAAATCTCAGAAAGAGGCCGCCGACCTCGTGTGCACAGTTCGCGCCGCCATCGCATACCTCCTCCGACGGGATACGGCGGCACTGCTTCTGCAAGCCGCGTGGCACTCATGCGCTCGACGGACCATACACGAGACCTGGCGTCGGATCTTGAAGGCTGGGCACGAGCGTGATGGGGCTACACTGAGCGCAGAGATGGCATGGGGCTCGCTCGGATGGCTCCTCAACAATGACCCACGCTCGGATTCTGATCGGCTCGCCTTGGAGCACGCGCACACGGCTCGCCAGGGAGCCGCACGAGCTCTGATCGAGCAACGGGTCGCTATCCTGAATGCGTTGGTGATCCCAGCACCAGAGCAGCCGAAGAGCCTCGCTGGCGTGCTGGCTCAGCTCCAGCAGGGCGGCGCCAAGACCAAAGTTTGGATCGACCAGCTGTTGCGTGAAACCACTCGTCGACTGCTCGGGCGGCGCGTCTGCACGTCCGATCTCGAGGAGCAGATCGATCCGTCGCAGCCGAGGCAGGCGGAGGTGTGGGCATTGGCGGCGAGGCAGCTGGTGCAGCACATGACCGTCTCGCTCTCCAGTGGCGGGAGCCAAAGCGGCGGGACGGTCCTCAGCATGGCTGTTCCAGCCCTGGCGGCCTGCAAGGGGGCGGTGCTCGAGGTGGCCGGTGGTGCGGAGGCGTGGCTGAAGCTCCAGAGGATGTTCAACGACGATTCTCGGGCGGCGGCGGCCGACGGCATTGCTTCGACCTTCGGGGCCACGGCTCGGATGGAGGCCACGAGAGCACTCCTTCATGGGCACACGAGCATGCTGCATGATCTGGGCCTTCCCTCGCAGCTACGTCATCACGTGGATCAGCTCTTGCGGGAGGTCACGCGTCGCCTCTTGGGCAGGCATCACGGTGCACATGAGCTCGAGGAACGGCTCGACGTCACGCAGCCGCAGCAGGCGAAAGCGTGGGAGCAAGCGGCGGCACTCTTGAAGACGCAAATGCTCGAGAGGACCCTCGAGCCAACTTCGGACAGTGCTGAGATCCACGGGCCCAAGAGCTCGCGGACTGGGGAGTCCCAAATTAGGGAGTCCACGCGTCCTCGTGAGCACCTCATGAGCGCGACGGCCGCCGCGGCATTGTTGGCGGTGATGGATGAGGTCGCCGGAGCGGCAGAGCGGTGGCTGCATCTACTCAAGCTGCTCAACATGGGCGAGTCGCAGGTGGCCGTTGGTGTGTCGGAGCTCTCTCGCTACTCGCCCCGGGAGCGACATGCAGCCGCTCGGAAGCTCATCCGCAACCATTCCAAGGTGCTACGCGACATCTGCAACCCCTCCATGACCATGAACATCTACAGCACCAAACCGCTCACGCAGCTCGAGCTCCAGCGCGTACCGTACGAAGACTCGGTCTTCGTCGATCAGTTCTTACGGGAGGTGGCGCGGCGGCTCCTCGGAGGCTCGCACGAGCTCGAGGAGAAGCTGGATCCGTCGATGCCCAACCAAGCGCAGGCGTGGGTCCAGGCCGCCGAGTACCTCGAGGGCCGCATCCAGTCTACGGCTGAGCAGATGCCTGGCCGCGAGCCAGACATGTCGCCCGGCTCTGCGGAAGCAATGGTGGCAGCGCTTCATGATGTGAGCAGTGGGATTCGCGCTTGGCAAGCACTCCGCATGCTGCTCGCCGGCTCCGAGCCCGCCGTCGCGTCCGACGGGGTGATGGCAGCGCACTCACGCTCGGCGCGTGAGGAAGCGAGTCGAAAGATCATCATGAACCACGGAAACATCGTCCGCGACGTGTGCAACCCGTCGTTGACGACGAACATCTACGGCAAGCCTCTGACGCAACGCGAGCTCGCACGCGTCCCCAGCGAGTACGCGCCCTTTGTGCACAGCTTCCTGCGCGAGGTGGTCCGCCGTCTGCTTGGCGGAGGTCACAATCTCGAGGAGAGGCTGAAGCCGTCCATGCCGCAACAGGCCATGGCCTGGGAGCAGGCGGCCAAATACCTCGAGGGGCGCATCCAGTCGACCGAGGCGCAAAAGCCGGGCCGAGCTCGCGATATGGGCGAAGATGCCGCCCTTGCAATGGTGGACGTGATGCGTGATATCGGCGCGAGCGCCTCCGCTTGGCTGCGGCTCAGGCAGCTGCTCGACGAGGGCGTTGGCAAATCCACGCCAAGTGGTGCGGCGGCCGCGCACGGACCCAGTGCCCGCCACGAGGCCGCGTCCAAGCTGCTCCTGAATATCACCAGTGTGCGGCGCGACATCTGCAACCCGTCGGCGACGACCAGCATCTACGGTACGGCGCTCACGCAGCTCGAGCTCCAGCGCGTACCGTACGAAGACTCGGTCTTCGTCGATCAGTTCTTACGGGAGGTGGCGCGGCGGCTCCTCGGAGGCTCGCACGAGCTCGAGGAGAAGCTGGATCCGTCGATCCCACAGCAGGCTAAGGCCTGGGTCCAGGCCGCCGCGTACCTCTCTCGACGCATCCATGTCTATGACGAGGAGGCTCCTCCGCGGCGTCCGGACATGAGTGCCGCCGCTGCCGACGCGATGCAAGCCGTCCTGGCTGAGGTCAGCGGAGGCCTCAACTCTTGGCTCAGCCTTCGTTGGCTGGTGGAGGATGAGTCCGTGCGGGCCGCTCCGTTCGATGGCGCTGCCGGGGCACACACGCGCGCGGCGTGTGCGGAAGCGGCGCACAAACTGATCTACTCCCATTCCAAGGTCCTCAAAGACGTGTGCAACCCATCGCCGAACATGAACATCTACGGCAAGCCGCTTACGCAGCTCGAGCTTCACCGCGTGCCCTATCAGTTCTCAAATTACGTCGACCAGTTCCTTCGCGAGGTCGCGCGCAGACTCCTGGGCTGCCACGACAGTGCGCACGAGCTCGAGGAGAAGCTGGACCTGACGCAGCCACAGCAGGCGGCAGCTTGGGCGAGCGCAGCCAAGTACCTCACTGGACGAGTGCAATCAGAGCCCGAGCAGCGGCCAGGACGCGCGCCTGATATGACGAGACGAGCCGCGGCCGCCTTCACGGCAGTGCTTCAGGAGGTGGGGGAGAGCGCCGAGGCATGGGCCTCACTGTACGGATTGCTCGACCAGGACCGTGTTCAGGCGGGTGGCGGCGAGGCTGGAGTGGCCACGGCGCACTTCAAGCAAGCGCGCGCGGAGGCCGCGCGGAAGATCATCCTGAACCACGCGAATATGCGCCGAGATGTGTGCCACCCGATCCCCGACAAGCTCGAAGAGATCGACAGGTTGAACGCTGCATGCCGCAGCTTCGATCTGCCGCGGATCGAAGTCGAGTGCATCCTGCCCGCGCGCGCACCGTTTGTCGATCAGTTCTTACGGGAGGTGGCGCGGCGGCTCCTCGGAGGCTCGCACGAGCTCGAGGAGAAGCTGGATCCGTCGATGCCCAACCAAGCGCAGGCGTGGGTCCAGGCCGCCGCGTACCTCGAGGGCCGCATCCAAACTTCCATACCCGGTCGCGAGCCCGACATGACGCCTGAGGCAGTGGCTGCGATGGCGGCTGTCATGCGTGAAGTCGCAGGTGCCGCGTCAAGCTGGATGAAATTGCGGGTGCTTCTGAGCAGCGACCGCATCATCATGAGCGGGAGCGGTGCGGCGGCGGCGCATCCGCACGTCGCGTGCGAGGAGGCCGCGCGGTGCCTCATCACGAACTACGCTCGAGTCCTGAGCGACTTGACGAACCCCTCGAAATCCCAGTGCGTGCACCCGAACTGCGCACTGCACGTCGACCAATTCCTCAGAGAGGTGGCAAGGCGGCTACTGGGCTCCCATGCGGGAGCACACGCCTTGGAAGAGACGCTCGACTTGGAAGCGCACACACAGGCGGCGACGTGGGCGCACGCGGCCAAGTACCTCGAGGCTCGCATCGAGTCCCCGAGGAATGAGAGGGTGGAACCGATCTTGGATGCCTCGCCGTCTGCGTTGGCGGCCATGCAGGCCGTGCTTGGCGAGGTGGGCGGAGGCGCTGCCTCGTGGCTGCGCGTGCGCAGGCTGCTTGATTCAACAGGGAGCGTACCAAACCTCGACGGCTCGCACTCGCAAGCGGCATGCGAAGAGGCTGCAAGGGCGCTCATCCTCCACCACGCCAGTGTGCGGCGCGACATCTGCAACCCGTCGGCGACGACCAGCATCTACGGTACGGCGCTCACGCAGCTCGAGCTCCAGCGCGTACCGTACGAAGACTCGGTCTTCGTCGATCAGTTCTTACGGGAGGTGGCGCGGCGGCTCCTCGGAGGCTCGCACGAGCTCGAGGAGAAGCTGGATCCGTCGATGCCCAACCAAGCGCAGGCGTGGGTCCAGGCCGCCGAGTACCTCGAGGGCCGCATCCAGTCTACGGCCGAGCAGAAGCCCGGCCGGCCTCGGGACATGAGCCCGGCGGCCGCCCACGCCATGCGCACCATCATGCCTCAGATCGTGAGCAGCCCGCGTGCCTGGCTGCTGCTCCGGTGGTTGCTGGCTAGTGCTTCCCGCGCCGACGTGGCCGATGGCGCCGCGGCAGCGCACGCACACGCAGCTCGCGAGGCCGCCGCACGCAAGATCATCTTGATCCACGCCGACCTCGTGCACGAGATGTGCACTCCTTCTCACGCCGAGTCCAGCAACGGCCGCCCTCACACACAGCAGCTTCCGGCTCGCTTGCCAGCGGAGGACGCCCATTTCGTCGACCAGTTCTTGCGCGAGGTGGCGCGCCGGCTGCTCGGCCGTCGGGAAGGTTCGACTGACCTCGAGGAGTACCTCGACCCGACACAGCCGAGGCAGGGCGAAGTATGGGCACACGCCGCGATGCACCTTATGAGTCGTTTGCAATCTGCCGACGATCCGATGCTCGACTTGGGTTTGGCAGCCGCTGAGGCCATGAACGCCGTGATCGTGGAGCTCGGCAACACCGCGATCGCCTGGCAGTCGTTGCGGCAGCTGCTTGAGGACGGCAAGATTGGCGTGAGCACCCCCTCGCCTGCGGCAGCAGCACATTCCAATGCGGCACGCGTCGAGGCGGCGCGCAAGCTCATCATGAACCATAGCAACGTGCTGCAAGACCTTCTCCACGGGCCTCAGACCGACGAGGCGACCGCTCCTCCCGTGGCATACAAGGACGCTGTGCATGCCGATGCCTTCCTTCGCGAGGTGACGCGACGTCTGTTGGGCTGCTTCGAAGGCGCGAACGAGCTCGAGGAGAAGCTGGACCTCAAGTTTCCACAGCAGGCGGCAGCTTGGGTCCAGGCCGCCGCGTACATCGAGACTCGCCTCAAGGGGGAGGCCCGTACCTCCCGCGAGCTCGACACCAACGCGGATCGGCCAGCCCTCGATACCCGTGTCTCATCAGCGCGCAGTCTCTGGCGCCGGGCCGGCGACGTCCTGCTCTGGCGGCGCATGGCTCCGACGGCAGCGGATGCGATGAAGGCCGTCATCGGCGAGATCCGCACCCTCGCAAGTGCGTGGCTTGCGCTGCGCGTGCGGCTTGACGACGCGAAGCGCGACGCCGCGATTGGTGTCGCAGCGGCTCATCCGATGCTCGCCCGCGTCGAAGCGGCTCGCAAGATCATCACCAACCAGCACAACGTGCGTCTCGACGTGTGCAATACGTCCAGCCAGCTCAACATCTACGGCGACCGCATGCTGACGCAGCTGAACCTGCAGCGGGTGAGCGTCGAGTCGAGCGCCTTTGTCGACCAGTTCTTGCGCGAGATCGCACGCAGATTGCTCGGCGGCATGCCGGAGCTCGAGGCGCGCTTGAAGCTTGAGAATCCGCAGCAGGCGATGGCATGGATCCAAACGGCAGCCTACCTGCAAGGGCGGCTGCAGACGACGGCGGACCAAAAGCCAGGGCGCGAACGTGACATGGGGCCCGCCGCTGGCGATGCGATGATCGCCGTGATGGGAGAGATCTGCGACAGCGCGCAGGCGTGGCTCACGTTGCGCCAACAGCTCGGCAGGGTAGGAGGCGCCACTCGCGACCCAGAGGATGCGGCGGCGGCGCACTCATTAGCGGAGCACTCCATGGAGGCGCGAGAGGAGGCGGCGCGCAAGCTGATCCTCAATCACAGCGCCGTGCGCATGGACATTACAAACCCGTCCATGAGCAAAAGCATCAACGGAACGAAGCTCACACAGGCGCGCTCGCTCCTTCGCCTCCCCTACGCGGACGCTCCGCACGTCGACACGTTCCTGCGCGAGCTCGCGAGGCGACTGCTCGGCCCCAAGTCGACGTCGCGCCAGGAGCTCCGGCTCAACCCATCACAGCCGCCACAGGCGCGAGCCTGGGTGAATGCGGCCAAGTTCCTCTCACAGCGCATCATGTCGCAACCACAAGAGTATCCGGGTCGCGAGCCCGACATGTCGCCCGAGGCCGCCGCCGCGATGAAGGCCGCCATTGCCGAGCTGAGTGCCCTGGGCACCGAAATGCTTGCTGACATGGCCGCTCGGGGCCTCGTGGCCACTGCAAGTGCCGCGATGGCGCCGAGGACGCGGCTGCTTTCGAGCGAGAATCACGTCGAGATGACGCCACCCGCAGAAGCTGCTGCTGCTGCTGCTCCGGTGGCCACGGCCTCATCGCCCTCCAAGCTGGTGGCACAGCCGACTTTGGACGAGGGACGTCGGGCGGCAAGCCTGGCCATTCGGCAACTCACCAAAGGCAACGACAGCGCGTTCAACAAATGGATCTCCTCAAAGGCGTCGTTGTCGATGCTCGAGCAATGGAACGAAATGCTGCTCCAGTCGCTCTCGAACCCGGAGGCTCTCGCCACGTGCTGCGGGCGCCACTTTTGCAACTACAAGCTGCCCGACGACATGGCCGGCTGGATGCTCAACCTTTGCATCCTGGCCGAGTCTCTGCCCCTCGCCTTTTGCCTCTCCGACGCTCAAACGGCCGGATTCCCCTTGATCTACATCAACAAGAAGTTTTCGAGCGTGACGGGCTATTCAAAAGAGGAATGCTTCGGTCGTAACTGCCGCTTCCTCCAGGGCCCTTCCACTGACCCCGTCCATGGCAAGCAGCTGCTCGATACGCTGCGCGCCGGGCAAGACTCGCAGATCATGATGGTCAATTACCGCAAAACGGGCGTCGTCTTCGAGAACCTGCTCACGATGGCGTACGTGCGTGACAACCACGACCGTCGGCGCTACTGCGTGGGGCTGCAACTGGACCTGACGGGGCTCGAGACCGACGACGGGCCTTGGGGCGCAGCGGCTCTCAGCTCGGACGAGGGGCGTGCACTCATCGAGGAGACTCGAAAAAAGTATGTGAAGCTCATCAAGCTGCTCCCGCAGAAATTGCCCGTGCCGGCGCCGGCGCAGCCCGTGCCAAACCGGGAAGCCCTTCCTCTCGCGAGTGGTGTTGAGGGGGGGAGTGGGGTCGAGTGGGAGTGCCCGCAGCTGCAGAAGCTCGCCGTGTCTCTTGGGGTGAGTATGCCAAGCACTCGCGGCACCAACTGGGTCGCCGTCCTATACCATCTACTGGATCAGAGCCAGCATGCGGTGGTTGCCGTCGACATGCTGACCCCTGGCCTGCCGCTCGATTACTGCAACGAGGCCTTCAGCACACTCACGCTTTGGCCGCGCAACGAGGCCCTGGGGAAGAGCTGCCGCTTTCTGCAGGATCAGAAGACGGAGCCGCAAGTGCTCTCCAACATGATCACCGCCATCCGAAGACATGAGCACTTTGCCCAACGGATCACTAATGTGAGGAAGGACGGGTCGCACTTCTCCAATGACCTCTCGCTCCACCCGATCTTTGACTCGAACAACGTGTGTCGCTTAATGGTCGGAATGCTCGGAGTCGCGAGTGACGCCGAGGTCTCGCCCCCGACACTCATCTCCCTTCGGAAGCACTTGCCTTCGAGCCCGGTCGATGTCGCCCTCATGCCTTGCGAGCCAAGCAAGTTTGAGCCCGTGCCGGTGGTCGAGCAGTGGAAGGAGCACCAGGGCACAAACACGAAGCTCATCCGCTTGCTCTGGGCCACGGAGCCAGACGGCGCACTACGACAGCTCCTTGCGATGCAGCCCATGATGGCACAGCACTTTGTGTCGTCCTTTGCCCAGTTCCTTGCGGCCAGCCAGCGCACGGAAGACGAGAAGCTCCTGGCCAAGGTACTTGAGCAGCAGCGCAGCGGTGCGTGGTCGCCGCTCGCGGGCCGCACGTGCTGGGGTGAATGACGCATGGCGGGACCAGCATCGCAATGAGACGGAGGTTATGGGTTAGGGGTTACTGTGTCTCTCCATCCTGGAACGTACATGTCGACTGTGTGGGTGCAACGTGTACTGGGTATACACTTTTCAATATGGTGCGCATATGCGGTGCACCCAGTACACGGTACTTCATCTTCAATCACACGCGGTACTTAAAACACGTGCGGTACAGTCACCGACCCGGACCCGTCGGACCGATATGGAGGTACACGTGTACAGTCACCGACCCGGACCCGTCGGACCGATATGGATATGCGCGGACCGCGCGTGCGCGCGCATGTGGGACCGCTACCTTCCACAACACTCAACAGAGAACCGAGTACACCCAGACCGGGCGCCACCGGTACCGCCGCGTAGACGTACTGAGGTACACACGGACCCTCGTCCACGCCTCCCGGAGTACATACACGCGTTTCCGCGACCAGTATCCATTTCACACGTACAGCCGTACACGGACTCCGCCGCGGGGCGACCCGACCCTGACACGCGACAGAGGGCGGTCGGGTACGATACAGCTGACAGGCGCATGCCTGTCTACCATGCTGTCTACACAGTTCAGGTGTAGTGCAACACCCCCACGCGCCCGGGAGGGGACAGATGCTGCAAGTATTGCATGCTACGATTGTACCCGGTCAAACCAGGGAGACCGGCGGAGCGTCGTAAGTCGACTCTCCCGAGATGGCGTTGAAGTAGTACGTCACACCAGTCTCCGGGTGAAGGTGGGTCGACCACTCCTCGTCAGGATGGCTCTTCTCATCAGCGCCTGAAGCTCCCGCGACTGATACAGCGCCTGAGCGCTTGGCGCTCGGCGCAAGGCCGAAATGCGTCCGCAATTGGCCCGCGATGCGCTCCGCCTGAGCTGTGCTGTCGGGAGGCAGTGCGGCGCTCGGTGCACTCGCCGCCGCATGGAGTTGTTGTAGACGCCCCTCGAGGGCACGGATCTCAGCGAGCTTGATGGTATAGACGGCCCGGGCCGGAATGTAGAAGCCAGGGATCGACTTCTGGCGCCCTATGAGTTCGCTCAAGTCGGCCCATTCGGCCGAGGCCTCTCGGAGCGAGAGCGCCGTCTCGGCTGCCTGGGCGCTGCGGCCCTCGCCCCGTGCAGCTAGCTCCGCCATCGCCGCCTTCTCTTCCCGGATGGCGGCCTCGAGGGCGAGCAGGTGGCGGGTGTTCTCGTTGAAGGTCTTAATAGCGGTGGGCTCCGCCGCCTTGCCAAACTTCTCGGCGTACCCATTGGCCTCCATCTCGGCCAGTGCAGGCCGCGCCTTGCTCAGCTGCAGGTTGATCGCTTTGACTTCGCCCGCGATGGTCGATGATTGCACGACCGTCGCTCGCGTACGGAGCGCGCCCATCTGCATACCGTACTCGAGAGAGCATTTGGACTCGTCCACGTGGGCGGCGTCGCCGGCGACGGTGATCACCGCTGCGAGGCTCGCCTTGCCCGACAGAGACGAGCGGAGCAGTTGCGTCAAGGTCGACTCGCGATACGGCACGTACGCCGCATGTACTGCGAGCGCACGCGTGCACTTGCCGAGGGCCGAGAGGGACGTATTGATGGCGACGGCTTGCTTGGCCGCGACGCCCTCCGCGCCCGTCTTGAGGATGCGCTCTGAGCCCGCGAGGTCGGCGAACAGGAGCTGGCGCTTGCTCACCGATACGGCGCCCGCCCTCCCGCCACCACCCGTCTGCTCAGTTAGGTGTAAGTGGACCAAACAATGCGAACGAGACGACCTCTCATTGAGCAGATGCCCAACAGCGGTGCGCGTGAGCTCGATGGTGCGCGCCAGCCGGGCCACGTCCAAGGCACTGCTCAGCAGCACCCGCCGCTCTCCGATGGTCGCAAAGGAGATCTCGCTCTCGTCTGCGCTGGCCGGGGTCGCTGCGGCTGGCGCCGCCGCGCGCTTCCCGGGCTTTGGGGGGGCCTTGCCAGCGTCAAGGCACGCCTTGCGCACCTTGGCCTCGTTCTCCTTTTGGATGTAGCACTCGCGACATTTGCACGTCGACAGGTGCACGGCATCGTTGCCCTTGCTCTTGGCGCCGGGCCCATCGGTCTTGCGACCGGCCTTCTGGGTACCTACTGTGAGCTGGATGCGATCTGCGAGCAGATCGAACGCCTTCTCCTGGTACACCTCGACCGCCGACGCGTGGAGCGCGCCAGTGCCGGCGGCGAGGAGGGCGAGTGCGATGCGAGGAAAGAGCCCCCAGTCGTCTGGCGCGTCACCTTCCATGGTCGCAACGGAGCGCGAAAAATGTTCAACTGACTTCTCGGTCAGCGCACCAGGCGGTCCGAAGATGGTGTGGGTCTTTCCCGACCCCGTCTGGCCGTACGCAATCAGGGTGCAGCTATACCCTTGGTGCAAACGCTCCAGCAGCGGCGCAGCGATGGCGTCAAATGCAGCCGCTTGGTCGCAGTCGCCTTCAATAATGCTCGCAAAGCCATCATGCACGACCGACCCTTCCCTGGGGCGTTGGACCAAAACCCCACCCGTCGTTGCGAAGACCGCCGGGTTGTCCGAGGGCTTGATGCGCACAGTGACGGTGACGATCGCTGCATCATCTTCGGCCATCAGGCGACGTGCGGAGCTTGGAGCGGAGGTCATCGGCAACACTCTCGGGGTGGGCGTTGGAAAGCCTTTGAATGGGTTTCGTCAAAACACTCCCGTCCACAGTAATTTCACTTGCCAACACCCACATCTCCCTCTGTTTTTCTTTCACAGGGGTTTTCACAGGATGTTCACAGGAACTCACAGCTCACCACGTGCCACCGCGCGACAAATGGATTGCCGCGCGGATGGTCGCGTCGCCAACCAGATCCGTCCGCTCGCAGCGGAGCCAGGTGCACTCTCACGAGCGGACGGTTCGTCGCGCTTCTCACACGATGGCACCGAGGTGGCGGTCGCCGTGTATGGACCCTGTGAGGCTAAGCGATCACGCGAGCGCATTGACGGCGCAACACTCGAGGTCATCGTGCGGCCGCGCGCTGGCATCCCGTCGCCGGCCGACCGCGAGGTCGAGCAGCTCATCACGCAGACACTGCACCACGTCATCATCCTCGCAGCCCATCCGTGTACGGCCATCTCGGTCGTCGTGCAGGTGCTCGCTGACGACGGCTCGCTGCTCTCCACCGCATTGCACGGCGCATGCGTCGCGCTGATGCACGCCGGCGTGCCGATCCGTGGCATGCTTGGGAGCTGCGCGATTTCCGTCTTGCCCGATGGTGCCATGCTTCTCGACCCGAGCGCCGAGGAGGAGGCCCAGGCCCAGGCGATCGTCACCCTCGGCTTCTTGGTGCGGCAGACAGCCAATGGCAGCACGGAGCGCCAACTATTGCTCTCGCACCTCGTTGGAAGCGTGGCGCCAGCGCAGTACGACGTGTGCCAGCTCGCTGCTCAGGAGGCGGCGGCGTGCGTGGTCTTGTTCATGCGCCAGAGCCTCACGCGCTCGGTGGCACCGCTGCGCGTGGTTGAGGAGGACGATTGTATCTACTAGTCGAGTATTGCATGTCATATATATAATATGCCTTTTAATGCGTTATTGTTATGATATGGGATATGCTCGAAAGGTGTCCTCGTACGCGGTACAACTACAGGTACGAGGTAGCTCAGGGTGCACCCAGACCGTCAGCGTCACTTTACACACTTTTCAGTTTTCTCTTTTGCGAAGACCTCGCGAAGTCGATCGAGAACACGAACTCTATCGAAGTCACAATGGTCGAATCGTGACGCGAAAATGGCGCGCGTCTACACGCAATGTGGATACAGCTGGTGCGAGCGCGGCTTGCCCTCTATCGCGCCTCGCAGAGCCTCGCCCCGTCGTTGTTCCTCGCCTCGCCCCGTCCGACACGCGCTCACCATGGCGCTGACCGTGGCGCTCACTTGGCGCAAGAGATGGGCTGCGCAGGCGAGAGCGCGGCGGAAGAAGGCGAAGCAGGACCCCTACGGGACGAGGCAGCATCCCTAGGAGATGTCCATCGCCTTGGCATGCGCGGGCGTCGGCCGGCTCAGGAGCCACTCGGCGAGCACCGGCGCGAGTGGCGCGATCATGACGCGCTCCGGTTGGCCGCCCGCCACACGCTTCTTGGCCTCTTCGGCGAGCCACGTGGTGGTCATCACGATCGAGTCGGTGGTGAAGAACTCGTTCAGGTCGGACGCGACGCCGCCCTCTGAGTAGAGCGTCGCCACAAACTTGTCGACCACGGCACGCTCGTACTTGGCCACAAAGTGCGTGACGAACGCTCCCACCTTACAGGTGCCCTGTACATGCTTGCGCACGATGCTCGCGCCACCAAAGAGCGTGGAGCCCGAGTTGGTGAAGTCATCAGGGATGAGGATGGTGCTGCCGGTCGGGAGGCTCTCGCGCGTCGCCGTGCCGCCATCGGGCGTGTGGTACAGCAGCGCGCCGCCCTGCTTCACAACCGTTCCAACTCGATTCTTCTCGATGTAGAGCACGTGGTCGGGTGCGATACCCTTCAGTCGTGCCTCGACCATCGTATGGAAGCGCTGGTAGGCGCCGCCATCGGGGAAGACGACGAAGGTGGTGCCGAGGTCGGCACTCTTGTACGTATGCGCGAGGAAGTGGGCGAACGCCGACGTGAAGTACGTCCCCTGCCCATGCACGAGGTCGTAGTCGACGATCGGGTTGGCCCACTTGCCCGACTTGGACAGCATCTGCTCGACAATCGGTTTGCCATCGAGGTCGTCGTGGATGTCGACGAAGACAATCTCCTTGGGCGGCGGCGGCGGCGGCGCCTCCAAGCTCTCGGGGCCCGGCGGCGGCGGAGGCTCGGCTGAAAGCAGCGCTGCGTACGTGTGTGCAGACGCCACGTCCACAAACGGCCCGCTGGCCCCCGCGTTGCTCCACGGCTTCTCGGCGCCGGCAGTGTACGTCCATCGCTGCGAGCGCTCCATCTGGCAGTAGCGGAACCACGGGATCACCACGGTGAGCGCGCCGACCGACGTGACCTCGAAGCTGCCCGCACCGATGGTCCCCTTCCACTTGCCCTTGGCGGCAGCCTCGTCAGGTGTCGGAACGTAGAAGCGCTGCAGCCAGAGCAGCAGGCTGAGCTGCGCGAAGGCCGAGGACGTGTCGTCCTGACTGAGGATGAGGATCACGTGCTTGCCGATGAGCGCGTCGACGCGCACCTTGATGTCTGGGTCCTTTTCGGAAGAGGCGCTAGGGAAGCTGTCCCAGCAAATGACGGTGTCCGCGCCCGCGGGCTCCGCGACGATATTGTCTGTGCAGGCCGATGCGGGCACACCGAGCGCGGCGGCGAGGGCCTTGCCGAACGCCGCGCACCGCGATGGGTACAGTACGACCTTCTCCATGATGACTTCGTCGCCGAAATCGCGTAGGCTAAGGGGGTAGGTCTGACCTACCCCCTTACGTAGGCGCAAGTTTGTTTCGGACGTGAACGAAACTCCGCTTGATGCGGGTCGATCCTTCTCATGGCCTCGGCGAATCTCCTGCATGCATCTCTCTTTTTGGGTCGGAGAGGTGAGCCGTCCGGGTCGAGCATGATGGCCGACGACCAGGGCCGTCGCGTGCGCCAGCGCACTGAGGAGAGCTCGTCGCAGCACGCGCTCACTGCATCCGACGTCGAGGACGTGCGCGTCGCCAGCCTCCAGGCCGACCTGCGCGGTGGCGAGACGCTCCGGCTCGACGTGACCTCACACATCTCTGCACTCTTCGACTCGGCATCGCTCTCGGACGTGGAGCTCGTCGCGAAGCGCGACGACGGCCTCGTCGAGCGCCGCTTCCGCTGCCACCGAGTCGTGCTCGCCAGCATGAGCAGCTACTTCCGGTCGCTCTTCACCTCGGGCATGGCAGAGGTGTCGCAGCCCGCGGTCGTTCTGCACGGGGTCGACCCCGATCTGTGCGAGCGCGTGCTGCGCCTGCTCTACGGGCAGCCCGTTGGGGTGACGCAGGAGTCTCTGATGACCGTCGTGCATCTCGCCGAGTTCTACGGCATCGCTCCGCTTCTCGCTCGGACGAGCGCGCTGTTGAACAGCTTCGTCACCATCGGCGCCAACAACTGCTGTGCGCAGCTCGTCGAGGCCTCTGCACTGCGCTGTGCGCAGGCGCAGCAGCACTGCCGCGCCGTGCTGCTGCGCGACTTTGCCGCTGCCGTGCGCCAGCCCGCCTTTCGCAAACTCGAGCTCGCGACGATCGCCGAGCTGCTCGAGGACGACTCACTCGCGTGCGAGGAGGAGGTGGTCGTGCTGCAGGGCTTGAGCGCGTGGTGCACGGCGCAGGAGCCGCTGCCGCCGGACGCGCAGCTCGCGCAGCTCCTCGCGCTCGTGCGCTGGCCGCTGCTGCCGATGGCGCGCCTCGCGGCCGTTGAGGACGATCATCCCTTGCTCGCCACGAGCAGCGCGCTGCCGCTGCTGCTCCTCGAGGGCTTTCGCTACCATGCGGCCGAGCCGTCGGCCAAGCGCGCGATGCGCCAGAGCCACGCGCGCTGCCGGCCGCGTGTGGGCATGCTCGCGCTGTTCCCGCTCCTCCCGCAGGGCGGACCTTGGAGAGCACCGGCCATCTGGAAGCTCCTCGAGTCCACTGACTCGAACACCGCCGACGAGCCGAGGGTGCCGTCCCAGTTCTCCTTCGTGTGGAACGTGCCGCACTTCCGCACGCTCTCGTGCCTCTCGATGTACTCGCCCGCGTTCCGCGTCAACGGTCACAGCTGGAAGCTCTACCTGTACCCCAAGGGCAACAACGCGAGTGGGCAACACCTCTCCGTCTACCTGGACTCAGGGATCAGCGACGCTCACGAGATGCTACCGGTGCGGTTTCGGCTCGTGTGCATCAACTACAAGGATGTCGGCGGCGGCAGCGGCGGCAGCGGCGGCAGCGGCGGCAGCGGTGGCAGCGGACAGGCGGCCGACTCAGCGGCCAACGGCGGCGGCAGAAGCAGAGGAGGCGGCGACGACGGCGACGACGGCGGCGGCGGCGATGGCGGCGGCGGCGTCGGCGGCGTCGGCGGCGACGGCGGCGGCGGCGGCGGCGGTGGCGGTGGCGAGCGAGAGCGCATGCCGATGCACGTGGCTGGATGCGCCATCAAGGAGGCGACGCACGACTTCTGCAAGCGCGCGAAAGATTGGGGCTTCCGAGAATTCCTGCCCCTCTTCGAGCAGGAGGACCCGAAGGCGCCCTACCTGCTCAACCCGCTAGGCGGCTTCCTCAACGACGGAACGATATCGCTTGGCGTGTTCATCGAGGGTCTCCCGTGAGAGGGCGGCAGGGTCTCCCGTGAGAGGGCGGCATGGCGATGCCGCATCAGCCAGGACCCAGGAGGCGAGGGCTGTCACCACAAACGGCCCATGTTCTGGTGCAGCTGCCCTCATCTAGGCGTTGCCGCCGCTGGGGAGCCAAGGGGCGTGTTCAGCGCGTCAAGCCACTTCATAAACTGACTTGACTTGACTTGTTCAGCGTGTGGCGCAAGAGTCCAAGGTCCCCCTAATGGACAGTCAAAGTGCCCTTTAAGATTTTTACTACTTTTCACACTTCCGCGCCACACTCCCTCGTGAAGTGCACAGGCAGAGGCACAATGCGAGGCAAACTCGTCTTTTCAGCGCTCGTGCTCGCGGCCTCGGTCGCGGGCTTGAGCACGTCGGTAACTAGCACACGGCGCCCCCCCGTGCGTACGTCAGCCCGCTTTGATGCATTCCCAATCATGCTCGCCAAGCGTAAGAAGGAAGATTTGCTCTACCGACGCCCTTCCGCAGCACTCGAGCAAGGTGGCTCCTTCTTCGTGCCTGGGTTGGAGGGCACGAAGCTGCGCACCGGTGCCGCGGCGGTGCTGAGCGTGGGATTACTGCTCAATCGCATCCTCAGCCCTGGCGAGCCGGTGTCCTCGCAATACGTGAGCGAGGCGCTTGGGGTCTTCAGCTGCCTGATCGTCTTCGCACAGTCGGCAGCGCAGAACCGCGTCGACGCCGAGGCGGCGGAGGACGCACTGCGCGCCGCGTTCGCGGCGCGCTTGAAGGAGCGCCAAGAGTACGCCGAGAGTCTGACGCCACTTGCCGCCGAGCGGACCCGCTGGGTGGCCACCACGCTGCTCAAGACGACTCCAGCCCGTGCCGCCGTGTGGGTGGGTGCGGACGGCACGGTGCTCGCTCGCTGCGGACGCTTTCCCGAGCCCACCGGCATCGACCCGCCACCGATGGCACCCGTTGATGCCCAGGCGCTGCGCGCCCTGTTCGCTGACATGCCCGTTGCGATGGTAGACTTTGACGTGCTGAGCGGTAGCGGCAGCGTGCCGCCTGCGCCCTTACCACGGAACGCCGTGAGCGCCCTGCTTTGCCGCTGCGGCGGGGAGGCCAGGGACGCCGGCATCCTCGCGATCGCCTCTGAGCAGCCCGCAGCATTTAGCGAGCGGCATAGCCAGTGGCTCCAGGATTGTGCGAGGTTGCTTGCGCGTTGAACATCATCGCTTATGGGCCAATATCGGGGCCTGCGTAGTGCGTAGGCAACCGGCAACGCCAAATTCGCGCGTCACGTGGTGGCGGTGTGGAGGCGTGTGGCGTCCCGGTTTTTTACTCTCACGTACGACAGCGTCTTGATTCATGGTTCGAAAATTTGCTGGAGCGCGCGAGCAAGTAGAACAAGTGTCAAGTCATGAGATTGACGATTGAGAAGCAAGTACGGTACAGCAAGGACCACAAGGTACCGGTAACGCGCGCGGCGGGACGCCCGGGGCGGCGGCGATTGACGCGACCACGGACGAGATAACGAACCAACAACCAACTCAGATAACGAACCAACTACCAACTCAGGCGCGTGCTGGTGGCGTGCCGATCCGCACACGCGCACGACTTTAACGCACAGCCACAGGTGGACGTTGGTACGCGCTGACTTTTTTCGTTCATGTTAATGAGGGCCCAACCCTACACGTGCTTGGGACTTGAATGTGAGAGAGACCCCACGCCCCGATCAGCTTGCAGTGTTGCAGAGCTAAAAGCGAACTCTCCTCCGCTATCTTGTACATCTCGCATCCTCGCGGCAGGCGGCACGCGGGTCGATCCCATCGGATATCCCCGCGGTTGCTTCGGTGTAGAGTCTTGTTGTATGCTTGTCTGTACTTGAACACCGGGAGCTCCCCGCGGTGTACCGCACACTCCCATGCGGTTAGTATGCCACACACGATTCTTGATACGTCTCCACCCTATTTACACGATCACCGGGGATCCCCATGCCCCGCTGACGCGCTACTCGAGCGGCATACACACCCCGGGGCGATACACACGCCCCGGATATGAAACCACCGTAGTTGCATGAAACCACCCGCCTTGTTCGGCGGGCACCGAGAGGGGTACGTAGCGTTCGAGATACAGTGGCCACGAGAGTGACCCGATAGATCCGTCGCCGTCGGCTCTGCCTGACAACCAACCAGTGCTCATACTCAGTTATAATCATGCTCTATATACTATAAGCCCTCCACACTCAAGCTCATCAATTCTGATCTATACCTCCACACCATAACACGTCACTTCCACTCATACACCATGTCATACACACACGCTCGATCAGATCACTCGACTCATGCACACCGGAAGCGGCATACCTTCACACGCCGCGCCTTCACGCTCCTTCACGGCCACGCGGGCACGCCTTCACGTTTAAGTCACGTTCACACCTTCACGCCCGGCACACCTTCACGCGGCCGCGCCGGCCTCCCCGCTCAAAAGCCCTCCGTCGAGCGGCAGCGGCATGGAGTGGAACTGTGCGAGGACGCACTCGATGCGCTTGGTCGCGATGACGGCGTTCGCAGCCTTGCGCAGACGCTGGTTGAGCCGGTACTTTTTGAGCGCTGCCTGCGCGCCGGGTATGGCCGTCGTGGGCGCTTCGGATTGGACCCACGCGTTCTCGAGCACCTGCTTCGCCGACAGCCGCTTCGTCACATCGAGGACCATGAGCTTCTTGACGAGGCTCTTGGCCTGTGGGGAAATTGAGTCCCACCAAGGCGAGGGGAAGTCGTAGCGCGCCTTGCGGATCGAATCGAAGAGCGCAGTCAGCTCCGACTCAGCGAACGGCGGGAAGCCGCACAGCAAGATGTACAAGATCACGCCGACAGACCACATGTCGACCGCTGTGGACTTGCACTCTTTGTACAAAATGATCTCGGGTGCGACGTAGCCGGGCGTGCCACACATATTCTTCATCTCCTGTACCTTGCCAATGGTGCGCGCCAGCCCAAAGTCGGCCACCTTGAGCGTCTCGTCAGGCACGGGCGCCGCGTACAGCAGGTTCTCGGGCTTCAAGTCCAGATGCACGATATTCTTATCGTGCATGTAGCTGAGCGCGTTGCAGAGCTGGGACATGACGTTGGCGGCATCCTTCTCCGAATAGCTCCCCTTCTCGATGATGCGGTCGAAGAGCTCGCCGCCCGCCACGAGCTCTGTCACGAGGGTCACCGTCTTGACCTCGTAGAAGACTTCGTAGAGCCTCATGATGTTGGGATGGGTCAACATGTGCAAGATCGCAACCTCACGCGTGATGTCATCCTTGTTGTCACACTTGCTCATATCGATAACTTTGAGCGCATACTGTACATCCAGCCTCATGTCTGCGCTCTTGTACAGATGCTCGTACCTGAAGGTGCCATCCTCATTTGCAACATTGGCGTAATCTTCAGCGGTTCCGTGCTTGCGAGGCGCCTTCAGGTTAGCCTTGAAGACCTTGGCGAAGGCGCCCGCGCCGAGCACCTTGTTTTTGTCATATTTGTAGTAAGTTGTGGCCATCTCTCCAGAGGGGAGCACCTTGCTGTGACCTAAACATGAACCGAACCTGCCATGGTGCATAGCAGCCGTGGGCTCACGTGAGGTCCAACGCAACCGCGGGGAGGATGCGGGCCAACGGGGATTCAACGTGACACACATTTCTCCTGCAACAGGATTCCTGTGTAGGTGCAGCCTTTTGTTGACGAGACACGAACTGCGAAACTATTTTTGTAATCTGGCCTGTATCTGGTTTCCCTGGAACACTTTTCGTTCTTTTTCCTGTCGGGCGAAGGCCCGTGTGGCCTGGAGGGGCGAAGGCAAAGTGACGCTCAACGCTAGAAGGGAGCCTCAAAATGAGGCTCTACAAGTACAGGACCTCGGGCAGGCGGCAGGGGGTCATTGCGGGGTGCCAATGCGAGGCTCAGAGGGGCTTTTGTCCCAACGAGGGCGATCACCCCGGGTTTCCTTCGAAACGCGTCATGCAAGGCGAAGCGCATCCACAGCTTCACAAGTTGTTTCACGCAAATTTTCACGTCCTTGGTCGCACAGTCTGTACAACGCTATGCATGCGCGGCGGCTCGTCGGCAACGCTGCGTTCGCGGCCTACGCTGCTGGAGTGGGTGGGCTGCTCGCCGTGATGGCCGACGAGACGCTCGACCTTAGGAAGTGGAAGCAGGTCACCTATGAGGTGCAGCGCCGCCCTGCGGGTGCGGCTACAGCACTGCCTCCGTTGACTCTTTCTGTGAATTGCCGAACACGACCGCCACCCATTGGCTGCATGGAGTGGCCCGCGGGACGCGTGCTGCTGCAGTGGGCATTGGACGAGGCGGGTCTCGGCGAACACCACGAAGGCGACGGAGGCGTGGTGCTGGAGCTCGGTGCGGGAATCGGCATCACGGCCATCGGTCTCGCGATGGCCCGGCAGCAAGCGTCATGCGGCGCGGCGCACCAGGTTGTGGCGACCGATATCTGCACCGAAACACTCAAGCTCCTGCGCTCGAATGCGGACGCGCATGGTCTGAGCGAGAGCGCTCTGCGCGTGGCACCATGGGATGCGGCGCGAGGTGAGGAGTCGTTGCGAACGCTGCCGTGCCGGCTGGAGGATGTGCGCCATGTCCTCGGCGCGGACGTCATCTACTACGGCTTTGGCGTGAACAACCCGAGCGATAACTCGACGGTGGACGCTCCCCCCGACGCTGGGGCGCCGAGCAGCGGGAACGACCATAGTAGTAGGCAACCGGTAGGAGAGCCGATCGGATTCCCACACACGCTCGCCTGCCTGCTTCGTGAGCGGCCTTCGTTGCAGGTGTCGCTGCTCGTGGTCGATCGCTTCAGCGGCGGCGCGGTGGCAGCTGTGGCGGCCATGGCGGGCGAGCATCAGCCGTCGACCACCATCGACCCGGCGATCACCCGTTTCGTACGCGGCTGTGAGGAGCAGGGCCTCGTAGTAGAGCGTACGCCACTGCCGCCGGCCGTCCTCGCCACTGTGCAGGCCTCGCAGTCGATCCTCTCGCGCGCGCTCTGGTGGCTCGCCGGCCACTATGACGGCATGGCGGTGCTCCGCGTGACGCGCGCGGCCGTGCCCAAGTACGTGCGCGTGCCCGAGGGTGTGCACGAAGGCATTGGGTGCGACCGCACCGGGCGCGTGCCCATAGTAGGCAACCGCTACAGCTTGTTGTGTGGCGATGACACGTATGACCTGTGCGAGGCCGAGTTCGTCAAGCTCACGGAGGCCGAGCAGAGGCGCTTCACCAAAGTGCCGCCGCCGTCGTACTACATGCGCCGACCATCAGCCGCGGAGGAGGATGGCGTGCAGACGGTACCGATACGATGGGAGCTCCCCGGGGTGGTGCCTGACTCAGTTAGCTCGACTGTTAAGTAGCCCCTTCCGGCTGTCTGAATGTGGCAGCGGGCCAGCGGCGCGTAACGGCCACACAAAGCTGGCGCGATGACTCAGGCTGGTTGCCGACTCTGTCAAACACTAGCACTTATCTTCACGACCTCACTGCGTCTTGACGCGAAGTCAAAATGGACGGTGGAGTGATCGTGGGTTGTTCGCGAAGAAACGAAACGAGAAACGGGGTGCGTGTTACAGAAAGAAAAACTCATCTTTGCGGCGAGATTTTGGGGGATTGTCCACACGAAATGGCGCGTGTCGGCGGTGCACAATTAGACAATGCGATTACCGCACGCGATTCCGCGCCGCAGCGCACACCTACTGGTCGCATGGGCGCTGTCTGCATCGATCAGTCTCGGGCCAGCGCACCGTGCTAGCGCGCGCGTCGAGGGTATCCCGCTGTATGCGCCGGGCGACAAGATCAAGTTGCCAGAGGAGGGTTTTGAAGTGCAGCTGCCTCGGCTGGAGGCGCTACGAGACCGCACTATCCCATTGCTGCGCGCCGCGCTCGAGAAATCCGATTGGGAGGCCGCCGCGACGCAAGTCGGGCCGGATGCGGTCACCTCTCAGCTCCGCGTGCTTGGCGACACAGCTTCAATCCTCGGTGATGAGGCGTACACTGCGCTCAGCCTGAAGGCCAAATACGCGGCATCCGTGAGGAAGCTACAAGCGGCGCTAGTTTCGGCGAAGCAGGACGATGCGCTGCGCGAAGTTGACGCTCTCGAGGCCACGATCTCGGATTACATTGCCCTTGTGCCCGCCAAGGTGGTCGAGCTGGTGCGTGAACGGGAGGGCGAGCCCGTGCAGAAAGCTGGCGCAGCAGTGCCGACAGCGCCGCCGGCTCCTGCCGAGGCGCCCACGACTGGTATCGGCGGCCTGCTGATGACACCATCGAACGGAGACAAATTGTGTGGGCGGGACATTCGCTGTTGAAGGCGAGACTGTACGCTCTGCACCTGCACGCGGCGACGTGGACACAGATTACTTTACCAAGTAGAAGTTCTAAACCATCTCGGTTCACACTTGAGAAGTATGCACGACACCAGTGTCTTCAGATTTGCGAGGGCAAGATGCATGCGCCGCTTAGTCTGCAGTTCTTCTAGGAAGGGTCGGTCAGAGAAGACTTTGGGGTCAGAGAAGACTCACACGCAAA